>Ga0316224_1000159_pt1 | contig 107852 bp, 144 predicted proteins | sample TBH18013metaG_FD_206254 | JGI IMG/M metagenome (GOLD analysis project Ga0316224, IMG submission 206254) | Freshwater microbial communities from Trout Bog Lake, Wisconsin, USA - TBH18013 | ecosystem: Environmental > Aquatic > Freshwater > Lake > Hypolimnion/Profundal zone | place: USA...
GCACCTGCTAGTTCATATGCGACTCTAACGGCGTTACCAACAAAGCCAACCCCGACAATTCCGACTTTCATTTACTTCTCCAATATTATTTGATATTTTTTAATATTTCAGTTGCTGAAAAGAAGTTAGTGTGTAAATTATGCGCTTGTTCTTGTACCGCACTAACTGTAAACTTATGTGATAACATATGATCATTTATTGCCTCACATAATTCGTGTTTATGTGTTAAGTAACTATCAAACGATTCGGTCCATTTACTTGGATATTTGAACATTGGGTCATACATTTCATGATAGCTTAGTCTATCCGGAACCATAGGTATAGCACCTACTAACGCACCTTCGTACATACTAATACCAAGTGTTTCTTGTAAGTTTGCACTAAACACTATCTTAGCTTCACCTAACAATGTATGATACTCATCTTTAGTAAGTCGTTCTTCTTGACACACAATCCATTCATATTCAGGCATAGATTGAGCTAGGTCTTTGAAGATTTCTACCTGCTTCTCTGGTGCTAAACGATGCGGAAACAAGATTAGATCACGTTTGGTACGCTTATACGGAGTAAGTGTTTCTGGCATATATTCCATAGGCCAACCACTACGTATAATAGCACCATCAGCAAAGTTTGATTTTACACTGATATCATCACCTAATAGATTGTTAACAAACATTTCAATATGAAAGTCTGTGGCAAAGTAGTTATGGTCAATAGCATAAAAGAAACTTTGTTCAGCATGTCTAACCCAAGCCGCATCACCAATAAGACGTCCTAAGAAGTCCTGTGGATCATAACTACCAGCATGCCATAATGCATGTATAGTTACTTTAATACCCAGTAGTTCAGACATATACCTAAGGTTGATAATTCCAGGGTGCCAAGCATCAGTAAATATAAAGTGATCTCCTGACTTAACCCTGCCTTCTGTGAAGAGTCTTGCCATTCGTTCAACCTGAACAGATTTATAGATATTAGTACCCCCAAAATTGAGGAAAGCACCAGGAGTAGTGGCACTAGGTATATCAGTCGGGCCCGTAATAACATATACTTCATGTCCATGTTCCTCAAGCAACTTAGGTACATGGGTCTTCCACTGACCCGTGTATCTAGTTTCAACTGCTTCTAGATCAACTAGATATACAGTCATTATTGTCCTCGGTTGTTGTTATTACGAACAACACCATTGCGAGCCTGCCATTGCTGACGTTTCTTGCGGCGTTCTTGCCACTCTTTATACTCTACACTGCGGTATAAATCAGCAGGATCGTACTTGATCATACGGAAACGACAGTAGTTTAACCATGCATCTAAGTCGTTGTAGATTTGTCTTACTTCTGGGCTCATACGTAGATACTTCTTAAGCCAAGCTGGTTGTTGTGCCACGATTAAATCTCCTATACAGTGACATTTTGGTAAGGACGAGTACAGTTGTACTCAACATAACACCCATTTTCGCCATCTTCACTTACTTCAATGTGAACATCGCGATTGGGATACTTTGCAGCTATCTGCAGATATAAGTCATCTGCAATCATTTCACAGCTTTTATTATTTAAATCTAAAACGGCGCCACCACGTACATACAGGTTTTCAAGCCATCTTTTGAATTGGATGAACTCGAGTTCTCTGTCATCATGGTACACATCGATTGACACCCTGAAATGAAACATGTGACGATGAGGACTAGCAAGAAACGATACATCATACTCATCTCCAGTATTAAGTTTAGGATCAGTTGAGGCTGCAGGATAGCAGTGAATGCCTTCCTTTTGAAAGGTGACCCATACTTTCTTTTGGCTAGCCTTGATAATTCTATTTATAGTTTCGCGTTCTGATTGAATCAATTTGAGACACCCTGTTCTTCTGACCATAACTCATCGTTGCGGCCAAGTTGTTCTTTAGATAATAAACATTCAGTTAGAATGAAACGTTTGCTCATATAAGGAAGTTTGTCTAGTTCAGAGACCATAGCTATTCTAGTCTGTAGATTAGCTAGACGTTTACTTTCTACCCATTCTCTATATAGTTTAATCATTTGATAATTGCATCCTTTCCATACTGATCCCAATCAGTAAATGTTTCTCTAGTAGTCAATGAATTGAGTGTATGACACCAAACACCTGGATTAGAGTATTCAAAGTCCAAGTCGTCTAGCTTAATTGTAGCATTATATCCAAGCTGTGTCAAGTATGGAATTTTAACACTTACTTGAGGAATAAAACGACGATGTCCAATTACAGGCATTTCTAATACACCCTGTACAACACTAACATCAAAATCTAAAGTACACCAATAGCCCATCTCTAAACAAGCATTAATCATTTGTTCCCAAGGGCGCCATGCATCTGCATCATCTGTAGCTAGTTTAGGAAAACTTTGATTAGCACCAAAGTAAATGTGTTTACAGTAGTGTTCACCTGCTAGTTCTAAAATACTTAAAGTACTTTGCACACCTACTACAAATAGTGTTTGCATGTTGTATGCTGGAGTCTTTTCAATCTCTATGCCTGTAAAGAATGTAATTGCTTCTGCTGTACCTGTGTCGTACTCACGTTTCATAGAGTATCCAATTTTTGTTTAGTATCTTCAATTTGGCGACGAACATGAGCTTTTTCTTGTTTCATTTTACTCAAGCCTACGTCATCCATATAGTTAGTATAACCTTCTTTGATCTTTTTGTCAAGTCCGTGATGGTATTCTACTAGTTCTGCTAAGTGTCCTTCAAGTTTAGATTTATCCAAGCTATTCTCCTAACCCTAGTTCTAAGTTATCTAGACTACCTTCATCTAGGCCACTGTCATCAATATGATGCTCTTCTTCTTCAACATCAAACAAGTTGTTAAACATAGTACTTGCGTTGACAGTTTTCTTACCTGTTGCACCACGAGTACCAATAATCTGTTGCCAAAACTTGCTGTGATCTTCAATGATCTGTTCTGCTGTGCTACGATCCTTGGCAGCAAATATACTGTTAACTACATCTTTAAAGTATACGCGATCAAATGTTTCTTGAACCAGCATGTTTGGCACCAATCCTTGATCATATTGACGATTGGCTTCTTGTACGGCTGTGATATGGCTCCAAACGTTATGCCCCATTTGAATACAGTAACTAAAGCTATCCCATGATGTTTTGCCTTCTTTACCAATCTTATTTAGGTCGCCTGGCGCATACTTACACACATCATTGATCTTAATACGATTACTAATAGGACTGTCTGTGAAGTTAGCAAACTTACCATCTTGTAGGACAGCATCACTGAACTTACGTGTGTCTTTGGCATATTTCTTGTCATCTACGCTAGGTACCATACGGTATACCCATTTCTTACGATCTTCAATTTCAGTTTGAATGTAAATCTGTCCGTTAGCTGAAGCTAGGAATGGACTTGCACAGTCAAATGATATAGTAAATGCTGGGTTGACATGTTTTCTAACAGCACGTTGAATATCAGTTAACAAGCAAGCCCACTCTAGCTTACTTGTACCCAAGAAGTGCATCCAGTCATGTATGCCTTCTTGTAGTAGATTATCATAGCGTAAAGCCACCAGACGTTTTAACACTAGATGAACATCACACATGTTCTGTCCACCCATAGCCCAACCATTAAAATGACGACCTGGATATTGCTTAGGGTCACAGTACTTCTTCATACGATCATACCAATCGTCTGCGTCTGCGTGATTTTCGCCTTGTAAGACGTTTAAGAACTTACAAGCACCTGTGCGATTGTTAATGAACCAATCATTGTTAATGTAAGTGCCTTCTACAGCTTCATCATATGTGCTGATACCTGTGGCTTTTGCACCTGCTGGACTACGAGCTACCCACGCTGGAATATCTAAACACATACCATAATCCATGTATGCATCCATCCAAGTAAGAACTAGCTCACGTTTCTTTTGTGCTTTAGGGCAGTTAGGATTCTTCCAATCACCCTCCCAAACACCTTTACCAATCTGGAAACCACCACTGTCACCCAAGATAAACGATTTAGTACGATCTCTGTTACGCACCATATCTTCTTTTGGACTGTGCTTGTTTATATCTAGTTCAGCATGACCTGCTGAGTATAGACTCCATTGATAGGGAAAGTATGCTTCAGTTGGATTAAGCCAATTAAGTCCTTCAATGCCATGTTCAAAGTCTGCTGGTACGCGAGTTGACTCAACATACAAGTTACCGTTGGCATCAGGGTAGCGTTGTTTGCCTACATAAGTAGCATAGAAGCCACTCAATGCAGGCAAGAATACAGCATAATCTTTTTGCTTACTGGTTAAGTTGTCTTTTTCCACAGTTATTTACTTTGTGCTGGTAAAATATAGTTGTAAGTTGCTAGACCTGAGTTAACAGTGATCTGTGCCGCACCTTCATCTGAAATCTTAACAGTTTTATCACCAGATAAACCTAAGATTGCGCTGAATGCCGCTACTGGCCACGACCAACCTTTACTTAGTGCGCCTGTAACACCTGCTTGGAATACAAAGTTACCTGCGTGGCTTGAATGATCACCAAATGATAATTCTAAGTTACCGTTGTTAGTTTTAGCAGTAAAATTGTTTTCTTCTGCGTTAGCTGACGCCATAAATTTTAAACGTTGGATATTTGCTACAGTTGGTTCAAATTCAACATTCCAGTTTACTGTGCGCATCTTAACTGTTTTTAGTTTGTCATTGACAATCTCTTGACTCATAAAACGATAGTCATTTTTAAAGTCGCCTGCGGCATTTTCAAAATGTAAGCCCACTGGAACTGTTTCGCCATTGCGATCTTGTGTGGTTAATGTGATCTTAGCGTTTTCTTTGTATTCGCTAATACCTAAGATAATGTTAAGTTTATCTAAGTTTGGCATACCAAATGTGCCAATGAATTCTGCTACTGGATTGTTTAATTTACCTTGAACAATCACTGAACGATCTTCTGCTAATGCTTCAATGGTAGTGTCTTTAGCTGTGCCTGTAATTTTGACTAGGCTAATTCCGCCCAAGCCGTAAGTGTTTTTAACGATGTCTAATAGATGGTCTCTCATGTAGTTCTCCTTTGATAATATAGTGTATATGATTTATTTAGATCGTGCAATGGTTTTGATAAATTTATTTTGCTAATACCGCCCCCACTGCTTGGGCTCTTTTTACTGTGGTTAGTTCACCAGGTTTCTTTATTTCCATCCAACTGATCCAAGAGTCAAACATATCGTTAGTTGGGAAATTCTCAGCAACAATAAATTCATATCCTAGACCAGTAATCATATCTGTTAAAAGTCTAGCAGTGGCCCAAGGTGCTTTGTGTTCCTCAACCAATTTTGCTGAAGATACAATTTCTCCATTGGTATAACTAAACACTAGTTTGCCACCTGGACGTAATAATTTAATGATTGATCTAAGATACTGTTCAATGGTATCGATTGGTAGATAATTAAAATAATCCCAACACAGTATTAGACCAAATTGATCATGCGGCAACTCACTGTAGTTTCTATTTTTAATCTCATAGAGTCTTAATCTACGTTGATATGCATCAGGAAACGGTTCAATAATCTTTTCTAAAATGCTGAAATTCTGACCAACGATATACAGGGGATCACAGGCTATCATATAGTCCATGCGTGTTTTTGCATTTGCAAATTCCTGTAATTTTGCTGAGAATTGCCAATGATCATCTGAAATATATCTACAAAGTTGTAGCCCTGGAAAATGCCAATCTCCTGATGCACTGATTTTAGACTGTAATATCTTTTCTATTTCATCAGAGGTTGGCAAAAGAAAACACATGTTTTCTTCAGTGAATTTACTATTATCAACGGTACTAGCCAGTTGAGTAATGTCGTTGTCAACAATATTAATTGAATTTTTTATTCTAGTAATAATATCATTACTGTGAACAATTAAATTTTGATAGTCGCCGACGTGTTGCTGTATCAGTTGATTATAGTCTACAGATTCGTTACGCAATCGCAATGAATCAAATAAGTGTATTTTTTCATTGATTGCACGGTCTAAAGATAGATCAGCGATCAACTCCAACAGATCATTTTTAAATTTTACTAATTCGCTTAAGGTTGACATTATTCAAACGTAAATAGATTATCAAACGTTGTGGCAATCTGTGTGTTTTCGCCAATCTTCCAATTGAGTACACCTAGTAAGTTTTCTACCTTTTGGTCTACAATACCAGCTTCCATTGAATCTTGATCAAATGGTAATTCTTTGAACCACGCTGGAATATGCGACTCGTCTGTTGGATATCCAATACTTGTATAACCTAGAGGATTATCTTTAAGTTTACATACAATAGTCTTCATACCATCAACAATAGCCATTGAATAGTTGTCACTGTGCATACGGCGCAGGTTGTTCCAATTCATTGCTGCACGTACATGCCCTGGCATGTTGGCTTTACCTAGGCGTTCTTCTTCCTTGCTGTACTTGGTCAAGTTGTTAACACGTTTAGGTGTACCTTTTTCCCAAGCTGGACGCTCTGTAAATACCAATTTAAACTCGCGCACTTTGTCAATAATAGCTTCACGGGTAGCGCCAGTTAAGGTATCTAACAAGATTTCACTTAAGAAGTCTTGAATAACCTTAGGAGTATCACTGCGTTTTAAGTCTAGTCCCATGGCTTTTACTTTACCTGGATTACTGTGTGTATCTAGACGCTTGCCTTCCATGTCATAGATCAGTACAGCATAGCGTTTCTTCTTAATAAACAAGCCTTTAAGTGCTACTAGTTCACGCCCACCTTTGATAAGCTCGCCTTGCTTGCGTGGAGTATGGAAAGCACGCTCACAAAATGCTGGAAAACTTTCATTGACTTGATCAGCAATAGTATCATACAAGCCCACAGCGATGTCTTTGTTCCATTCCATACGACCCGCTTCAACGTCTGCTTTGACCGCAGGCCAAGCTGAGAAGTAACATGAGTCAGTATCACCATAGATAATTGCTTCACCTACGTGATCATATTTGCCTGTGATACATTCATTTATGTAGGCATCCATGTGTTTGGCAATGGTACGACCGGTAAGGGTAGTGGATTGTCCAATACGCTTATCAAAGAAGCGACAACCAGGATTAAGAATAGCACCATACAAGCTGTTAAGATTAATTTTCTTAACCAGCTGTCTTTTGTCCCAAAATGCAATATCTTCATTTGTAGTTGATTCCTTTTTCTTAGCCTGCATTTCTTTACGTTCAGCATACCAACGTTCTAGTAGGCCTGGTATAACGCCTTTGCGTTCATTACTAAAAATAGTACCATTGGCACTTAAAATCCAAGGTTTATTACTGTCAAATATAAGTCTCCAACAGTCTGCGGCACTAACTACATCACTGGAGCCATTGGCCCAATCAATGGTAATTTCAGTGCCTGGTTCCATGTTCATTACACTGGTATATTCTAGTGATCCAAACAAACCTTCCCATGCGTCAGCAAATGACGAACCTCCTTGCTGTTTTTCTTTGATGTAGTGTTCTGTCATCACAGGTCTTAACTGTCCAACAATAGTTTCTGGACCCATGTTTAATGCGCGAATCGCACTTGGATATAGACTGTTAATGTCAATAGCGCCAATGTAGTCATGCATACCTGCTTTGGGAGTTGCTACATACGCACCTGCGGCCTGTGTGTCAAACTGTTCATCTCTACTGCGATTGGGCACAATCATACCAAGTTGATGTGCTTCGTTGATAATCGCCTGCTCTGTAACAGCCACAGCACCCATGGTTGTTTGTAACAATACAGTGTTATCATGTGCTAGTTCATTGGCTAGATCTAAGAAACGCAGTTTAGCATCTAGTTTGTGTAACAGTGCGGTATCTTGACGGTTATACTCAATAAATTTAGGAAAGTCTTGATTGTACAGTTGATCTAATGTGCCTTCATACTGTGTTTTGCGTTCATCTAGTTCATATTCAGCGATAGCATCTAGACTGTAGCTGTGACGTTCTTCATAGGTATACTTGCGATACAGTTGCATATAGTCCATATGCACGCGACCGATTAGGTCAAAGGTAATATTGCTAGCACCAAACCGTTCAAACTCACGCTGTTTAGGGTACTGTCCCCATAGGCAGAATCTACGTGTGTCATCTTTGCTCAGCACACGATTGGTACGCTGTACCATGTACGGGATATCAAAGCCCTCTGAGTTCCACCCACTTAAGATGTCTGCATCATCAATTAGATCCAAGAACGTTTTTAATAGGTCCTCTTCACGAGCCATAAGGAAACAGTTGTCGTATTTGGCACAGATCTCTTCAGCAGTTTCCCAGCTCATGCTCTTGGGCGGGATAACCATAGTAACCAGTTTGTCTAACCAGTCCAAGTATACTGATACCGCAGTTATGGGATTAAATGGATCTTCTGGACGACTAAAGCCACGCACAGGATCAAAGTCAACTTCAATGTCAAAGAACGCTGTTTGTAGTTTAGGTGACTTTTGTCCTAGATAATTGTCTTCTAGGCAACGGAATACTGGATTAATATCACTTTCCCAAATACGCTTGCCTGAATTGATCTTCAGTTCTTTGTGGAATTCTTTACCGTTACGTGTGTTGAAACGGCTAACAGGTGTGTCGTAAATAGTGCGAAACTTACCACGGGGATCATCATAGTAAAAAGTATAATTGGCAGGATATTCGCGATATTCCCTCAGGCCATTAACTCTTTCTACAATATAGATACGATCTTTAGCACGATCGAACAGTGCGTCTACATAACTCATATTTTTCCTTTTTGTGCGACTTCTAGCTCACACACACTCTACATGCCCTATATGGGCGTTTAACTATATAATAACTTAATCCAAGTGACTAAGTCAATGGTAAAAATCGTAAGACTTGTGGCCAATAACCCAAAGCTCCCACGGCTAATACTAGTATATATACTGGTTGATATAGAAATTAAAAATAAACTATAGCATAATAGCAACGGAACATCAGGCACCGTGAATGCAAATATCAAACCTATAGTTAAATTCAATAACCAATTTATAGTTTCTAGTATTAGCCTTAGAGGATTACTCTGCCAATCTCGCTTAATAAAATTGACAGTTTCGTGCCAATCTATACGCATTAAAGCGTACGGCCAACAGTTTCAAGAATGTCTTGTAGTGTTTCGTGATCTTGATTAGTTTCACCAAATTTAGCTTTTTGTGCAATCTTAATGGCTTTCTTTAAGATAGCTGGTTTGATTTGTAGTTCTTCTGCAACAGCTTTAACAGTATCATTTAAGCCTGCTGTCAGATCTTCTACTTCTTGTAATACTGCAATACCTTCGTTAACTATTTGAGTTAATTTAGCTTTTTGCTCACTTGAAAACATTTGTGCCATTTAAGATTCCTCTTGCGTTTAAAATTTAAGTATACATTAATTATATATGCATGTCTAGTGGTTAGCTATAAATATTTAACCATGCAAATAGACACAGCTAATTGGGGCGGAAAGCCATTTGATGAGTATGCTCGCTGGGAGCAAAGAGAAATCTTATCATATTCCGACATAGACAATTCACCAAATTTTGAGTTAGTTAATAAAATTGCGGCTAACAAAATTACTACTTGGGCTAATTTAACACTAGAAGATGAAGCCTTGGTACAAAAATTATTAAGAAATCGTGGTATTGATTTGATTTGCTATGATTTAAATCAATTTCCAACTACCTTAGAATCTTTACAATCACATACCACAACACTGCCAACAGAGCAAAAACTAAAAATTAAATATTTTCAAACAATGAAATATGTTAATGAATTAATTAACAGTATTCCATTACAGTTAGTCTGTGTTATTGCTGGCCTTTTGTATTTTCAATTTGATTTGATTGGATATGCGCTGATAGAAGCATACATTGTGTGTAATTGTCTAGTAGTAGTTGGGCACATGGGATGGTCACACAGATACGTAACTCCTAAAAATAAATTAATAAGCATGATACTAAGTTTAATTGGTGTTGTGTTTTGGCACGAAACTACTAAATCTGCTAGACTACACTGGACCTGTAGACATCTATACCATCATAAAGAGTGGCGCAAAGAGGAAGATGATGTACAGGGAAATCTAGCTGAAAATCATTGGTTAGTCTATTTGTTTTTAAATATGAAAATTAATAATAAAAATAATAAACTAGCTGAATCATTTGTCGCCGACCTTAACCCAACTTACTTAAAGTCTTTGGATAAATTTTCTTTGTTCATTGAAAATAATTATACAAAGGTATTTTTAACACTGCACATAATACTATTAGCATTGTTGGGATTAAAATATTACTTCTTTTTTGTATTTTTACAAATTTGGATAAACAAAATATATTCTTTATTCTTTGGTGAAATTGTAGCACACCCAGGGTCTGCTACCAGACAAACAGAAAAAGATCATCCTAAACTATTTTTAATTTGTCCAGAATACGCTTATCATGCTAGCCATCATAGAAAAAATGCATTGATACTTGGACCTAGATTGTTAAAATATATTAATATACAATATTATTTTATCAGATTGTTTTACAATATACAAACAAATAATATTGTCTAATTTACTCTACATTTTCTGAGTATACGAGTGGCAGTTTGAAATTCCAATGCCAAATCATCATATAGATCTTCTGGTGGGCGTTCTGCGTAAGCACGATTTAAGTAGGCCATTTGCCCCATGTCAGCATAGTAATTATCACTGGGCCAGCGACGACGACCCCATTCCATTGCGTTGATTAGTAGACATTCGTCTCCTACTGATTTGAATACTTCCTTGCGAGTGGTAACAGGCAAATTGCTGGCTGACAGTAGTTTAATTCCCACTGGCACTGTGTTGACCAAAGGTTTATCTAGATAATAGGCAAATAAGTGTACTACATAGGCTTCTAATTCGTGTGTCAAATTAACAGTGAGTTCGCATTCTGCTCTGCGAACTAATTCATAGGATTCCTTAACGTAGGTTTCCCAATTGGTCATGTTAATTTTCCTTGTTAACGTGGGTGTCGGCTAAACTGCCCAAAAACTCTTCTGCAAAGCCCTTGCACATTTCGTGTATTTTTTTATTTTTAGTAGCAATTAAAGTAAACTGCTTGTTTTGATATGCTGCACTTTCACCTTGTGTAGGATCAATGAACCCGCAATAGACTCTGCGTATAGGACTGTTATCAACAATCTCTGTACAGCTAGGACCATCACGATCATTCATAAATTCACTGCAAGGACTTAGCGTAGTAAGTAAGATACTGCCCTTTGGAATATCACCGTAGGTTGCTTGATATTTCTGCATGGCCGCTGGTTCAGCATGTAAACGATCGCCTTCACCTGCAGGAATGTTAATGGCCCATATAAAACGATTGCGTGGATCTAGGATACCTGCAGCTACCCAACCATAGTATTCAGGTTTGACTTTTTGTGCAAATACTAGTTCTTTACAAAGTTTGTAAAGATAGTGGTCTAGGTTTTTGGGCGGCCCAAATTCAGCAAGAAACATTGTTAGCAGTTCCAGCGACGACGTGCTTTACAAATTGCCTTATCTGGAGTTTTAGCACAGCTGATATTGTGCATTTTCATTTGACCTTTACTACGTGAGCAGTAGCTCTTACGACGCTTGCTGGCCTTGCTACCTTTCTTTAGTTTACTAGGTTTAGTAGTAACGGCTGTTTTTAATTTACTGCCAGGGTGTTCACGGCGGTATGCACTAACAGCTTTCTTACTCATACCATCTGTTTTGTCTTTCTTGTTGACCTTTTGCCAATCTTCGTTCACTGGCTCTTGTGTAACAGCAAATACATATAGCTCGTCATCTGACAAGGATTCTAAATCTTCCCAGATCACTTCACTATCAACTTGATTGCGTAGTGCAAGATTGTCAATGATAGACTCAATAAGATTAAACTCTTCTTCTAGTTCTAGGCTTTCATTTGGTACACAGTTATTAACACGAACGCCACCTTTGATCTTGGTACCTTCTTTGTGTTTGCCCTTCCAGCATTTAGCGTCTAAACGTTGTTTAACTTCTGTTAAAAATTCAATGGCTCTCATTTTTTATGCCCTCTACGCATATTTAGTTGCCAACGAGCTAGCTGTCCTTTACGGCCTTTGCTGTGGCTGGCTCGTTCTAATTCAGACATAGTAGCATGTTTTGGAATGCCATAGCGTTGACTATCACCTGGGCGACCCGGACCCTTGCCATCTGCAAAGTTTTCATCTAAGTCCTTGCTAGGTGCTGAATTAGGTAAAATAATAGGTTTCATACGTAGGTATTGTGGAAATTTGCTGTTAAACTCACGCATGATAATACCAGCTTGATCGTGTGCTTGATTTTCTTCTGGGCTACCTGTGTGCCAGCTACCACCACTTAGTTGATGTTCTGTACGTTGTTTGAAATGGCACATTTCGTGTGCTAGTGTACGTAGAATATCATTGGGGTTGCGATTATTAATGGCTACATATACATGATCGTCTTCGTTAGTAAAGCGACCAAAGGTAGGAACATTAGATTTTTCTATGTTTTTTTCTAAAGTAATTTTAGGAATACCAGGAAGTTTTAAATGACGCACAGCCAACGGCAGGAAGTCACGTAGTGCATCAATTAGGGTTAGATTGTTTACTTCCATTTCTTCAAACAAATCAATTATATTCATTATTGTAATCCTGCTAGTCTGCGTAGTTCTTTAATACTTTCGTTTGTTTGTTGTGCCATATCCTGTGAAATCTGCTCACGCTCACGACGCATACGTTCACGCTCATCAGCATCATCTGCGTAAGTAGTAGTTGGTGACGGAGTTGATTCATCGTCTGGGTTAATACCGTTAGCACGCAATTGACGTTTAAGTAAAATTCTAATGTAGGCTAACTGTTGATCGCTTAGAGTAAGATTACGGCCAGCATCCTCACGCGATAGATTTCTTAACATATTGATAAGATGCATATCTGCACTATAACTTAGATCATTAGCAATGTAATCTTTCCAGTGCTGTGGTAGTGTATCAAACACTGGATTTCTGGTAGTATCATCGTTTTCTACAGCAGCATTATTGCTACGACGGCGTAGTTCAGTCTCAATAGCTGTTTTAACAAATGCTACTTGATTACTATATAGTCCACTACCGATACCTCTACCTGCCGCAAGATGATCTAGAGCCTGACGTAGTTCTAAATCGTGATGCTCACCTACACGCTCTAGCCAAGATCTAGTACCTTCTGGTAAACTATCAAACACTTCTCTGCTGGTAGTAGACATGCCCGCATGTGGAGGATTATCATCAGTTAAAGTTGCTGTATAGTTTCTAGGATCAACATTATTAACACTACCGTATATATGTAGTGCTTCGGCCTGTGTTCTTGCGTTTGTTGTACCTACATATCTACCCAATCCATCTCTAATAGACCATTCTTGTTCTTCACCAGTTTCACCAGCATCTTGTCTACGGCGTAGTTCATCATCAATAACTCTAATCACAGCATCGCGTTGCGCTTGTGATTCTAAACTAGGATTATGTTCACCTTGTTCAATTTGGCGTCTAAAGTCAGCAATAACTTCTGTGCGTCTATTAGGTAATGTATCAACCCAGTTACGCCATTGTTGTGGAATAGCATGTAACGCACCACTATCCTGCGTAGTAGCAATGGCTTCTAAATCATTAGCATCAACATTTAATCCATGTTCTCTTGCAAACAATTCTACTGCTTTAACTTTGGCTTGACGTGGGCTATCAGCATCAACATATACTGAACTACCACTTGCAGAATTAACCTTCCAGCGTGTTTCATTATTGTCGACAACACCACCATTATCTGCTGTACCGCTTTGTCTACGACGTAGTTCTTTGTCAATTTGTTGGATAATCCAAACATTAGCCGCTTGATCTAAACCATCCCTGCCGTCTTTAATTCTCGCTCTAACTTCGTTTGCTATTGCTAATGTAACATGTGGTAGGGTATCTTCAACCCAACCTTTCCATCCTTCGGGTACTGAGTCTGGGATTTGTGTACTAGATTCTTTACGGAATTCTATTAGTTCATTAATATAGTCTAATAGATATTGTGTACTCTCATCATCTAGGTAACTAAAATTTCCGGCTTTAAGTTCTTGTTCAATTCTGAACAGTTCATTTGCGTCTACTATTGGTGCTTTATCTTTGATCCAATTGATCCAACCACCAGTCAATGATTCTGGTGCTGGTTTAGTTGGTGCTGGACCTGGAGGAGTACGTTCAAACGGCACGGCCTTAAGTTTGCTAATACTGTCCTCACGCTTCATGCCTAATTGCTTACCACCTTTGATGATAGCATCTGTAGTACTTTGAGCAAAGACCATTTGCTTGCCGCCAGTACCGTCTTTGTTCATAACCCAGTACTGTTGTTCTTCACCTTTCTTCTCTTTACGAGCTACCTGTGCTTGACGTACATTGCTGACTAATTCATCTTTCTTAATTTCGCCTAGAGCATAGCGACTGAATAGAGATACTGAATTGTTAGGATCCGTCCAATCACCTTCATTTGGACTTACTAATTTGTATAACTTCTTAGCGTATTCTTGTTTGTAAGCATTATCATCTGTAGCAATGCGTAGAGCCTGTGCTAGACGAAGAGCAGTGCTGATTAATTTAGGTATGTCTTCGTTTAGATAATCGCCACCAGGACCACGGAATTCTACATACTTGTCTTTGGTGTTAATACTTGTATACTTTTGTGTAACGCCACTGTGGATTAGTTTACTAGCAGCCGCACCAAGATGTTCTTTCATCTTGTTTAATAAGGCTGTGGCATTTTCTGGATTCTGTTCAATCTTTTCTTTAACAATCTTCATTGCACTTTTACAGAAACTATTGTATTGACGACCAAACTCTTTAAGTACGTGTTCGTCACCTAGGAACAATGCTAGTTTAACATAGTCTAGATTCTCAATAGTCATTCCAGGAACACTGATGTTCATGTGTAGGCCAGTTGACTTGTTAGTGTAACAACCAGCTGCCTTAGCCCATTGTTTAACTCGCTTGATCATTTCAATGCCGTCTTTAAGTGGCATTGCTGGGCTAATAAACTCCAAGCCTGCATCACCACTATCAGCATCAATTGAGCCATCTGGTTCAATAATGAAATAACCTTTTGCTTGTTGGTCACTGCGGCTAGCAGCATGGTAGTTGCTGTAACCACGTGCTTCGTAACCTGTAGCACCGTAGAAATCATCTGCTACTTGATCTACGTCAGCACTACCTTCGTCGCTGTAGTTAGCATCATACATGTGTGGCCAATCTAAGTTCCAATGGCGATGTGCATCCTGCATGTCATCAACGCCAATTGACTCTAGCCAATCTGTTTGGCTAGCATAGTTGTCACGGTACTCTTCTCGTAGTTCTTCTTCAGCAGCTTCACGTGCGTTATCGTATGCGCGGCTATCTGCTTCTTCTATTTGTTCATCTATCCAACGATCCATCCATGCTAATGTTAATGCACGAACACGCTCTTCTATAGCGGCATCGTCGTCTGGTAATAGTTTGCCTAGTTCTTCTTTAGCATCTGCGACAAATTCATCGTAATGATCATTGCTGGCATCACGAGCATCATCTTGTAAATACTCACGAGTTTTCTCAATAACATCAGTAGTATTTTCGTCTACGTAGTTTTGTGCAGCTTCGTACTGCCATTCTAGGTATTCATCGTATAACTGACTGCGTAGGCGATCAGCATCACTGCGACTCATGTTACTAAATTCGCCCATACGGAAGAAGTTAATAATTTCGTCAATGTCGTAGGCACTTTCGTTAGCGTCCCAGTCGTATTCCCATTCAGGTTCGTCATCGCCTGATGATGCATTAGGTACGCACATTTCAAATTCAATGCCCATAAGCATGCCTTCTGCTTCTGGACTATTGGCAAATTTTTCAAGGCTGGTTGGACTCATTGATACTTCATCAATGATCTCTGCTTCTCGTAGGGCTTTTTTAATTTGACTGTAACGCATGATTAACTTTTAACAAATTCCTGTCTTTATGTATTTATCTTACCACTCAGATCCAGTTATTCTACGATTGTGTTCTAGGATCGTAGCAATCTCTGGGCGTAGATCTCTACTGTCTACTTTCCTAGCACGACCCCAATTTCTAAAGTCATCTGCGGAGTGATGATGCACTGTAGCACCCTCACTGATTTTAGTTTTGATTTGATCTTTACGTTTAATCCCAGCTTCACTAAAGTCAGCCCAACCATAGTAAAATATCACCAGATCATTAAATGATTTTTCGTGTCCATTCCAATGACGCCCACCTGTATAGGTTACAGGATAGTTGTGTATGCTACGACTCATGCGACTCATTATTGGTCCATGTCTAGGAGCACCAGTATTAGCAAAGTCATCATAGCCCCAATAGCGTTGTTGGTGTAGGGGATGTCTGTGATCTAATAGCGTTTGTCCTTGTTCAGGATTTTCCATGTCAACAAACACATAGTTGCCAATAAAATACTGTGTTGGGTCAGGTAAGTCACGCAAATGGTCAGTGTTACCATATAAGAACTCTGTGACATTTAATGCCATGCGCCAACCACCTAGAACCTTTTCTATGTTCATTACTTCTTGATCAATAGGTCCACTGTCAAAAAATTTATTACGAGTGTAACGTAATTCCCAATTAGGGCATATCTCTCTGATGATTTCCATACTGCGATCAGTGCTATGATAGTCAATCATAATACCATGATCAAAGATACGTTTATGATGTTCTAGCCACCAGGGTAATAGATGTTCTTCGTTATAGAAATGGCAAATTACTGTTTTCATTGTTTTTACTTTCTAAATAGTTGCTCACTTTTGGCATCCCTCCAGGCCAGCAGCCGGCCACACCTAACAGTCCTAAGGCAGGGTGTTCTTTACTTCTTAATTATTTCCGCTGAACTAATATCAACAGGGCCTTCAATCCAATATTCGTCTATTTCTTCCGGCTCGTATTCCCACGCATTTGGATCGTACTCACTGTGTGTCATCCCCATTGTTTTTAGATATGTTCTATTACCAGCAATGGGATATATGTTATTAGACAGTTTGCTCGCGTCAATTCTAATTAATGTATCACCAGTCCATCTGCCAATATGTGCTTCATCTGTAAAACTATTGCCTGGAACTAACCTATCAACAGCATCAATATAGTGAGCATACTTACGTTTAACCGGCAGCTTGCCTGCATCAATATACTTCTGGAATTGTTGACCGTTCACCCATTTATATAGATAACGCGGTATATGGGAGTCTTCTTTTAAGAATTCGTTTGCTCTCATGATAAGATCACAGTAAAACAATAGCCCATGACCAAGCAACAAGTCCAACTACTATGGTCAGGGGTAAGTTTTCAAATGTAAAATATTCTCTCATAGATATCCTACCCACGCAGGACCTTTGTATCCTTGTGGGTTTGCTTTGAAGTGCTGTATAGTTCTATGCCAGCCTTCTATTAGGTAGTATTGATGACGACCTTTCATTAACACAATAGGCTCTGGACTAATGCCACGTTGTTGTATCATTGCGGCCTGTTGAGCATGACGTTCGTCGTCTTTTGGTACATTATAAGGATTTTGAATAGTATCTGTACCTACCCCACGTGCTATTAATTGTTTTCTGGTTTCTGGATGAAACATCTTAAACGTAATAGGCATGTCATTAATCAACTCCCAACGTTTAACTTTGTAGTCTTTCTTAATGCCAGCGATCCAATCTTCTAACTCTGCAGAATCAGTTATACCTTTGGCATTTTTATACAGTAGATCATTTACCACATACGGTGGCCATGTAGGAAACTGTTGCTGTAGATAATCCTGCAACTTGTTTCTTAGTTCGTTAATAACTTGTTCATCTAAGCTCAATTCCTGATCAAACTTTTGATTTTTGGCTTTGTATAGTTTATCCATGTAACCTTTGTTACGCAGGATTTTAAATGCTAGATTTTCTGTACTAAACTCACCGTTAGCATCTAAACCAGCTTGACGCATTGTTTTAATTTTGTCTTTTAGTCTGTCTAGGTCTTCTACACTACCTGATTTAACTGCGCGATTGACCTGGGTCATTAGGTCACGGGCTTTGGCATTAACAGCACGGTCATCTATAGTAGGCTCTTCGTGTTTAGGCACACTTACCCATTTATCATCTAAGATATCGTATGTGCCTGAGCTGACGTTTTTAGCATCAACGTCTTCTACATAAAGTTCTACTTCATAGCCTTTGATAGTAATGTCATGTTCGTCGTTCCATATCTTTTTCTTGGCCATGTAAAACTGTTCTGTGATATCACAGCCTAGATCAGCATAGTTGGTAACTAGGTGTAGATCAAAGTCACTGTAGGGAGTATAGTTATAGTTAGCTAGACTACCACGTAATAAGATACCTGATAGTTTAAAGTCGGGTACTTCTAAGTATTCAATAAAACGATGTGCTATTTCTAATAGCCTATAGCGCACGTCAATACGAAGTTTATAACCTTTGCCAAATACATCATCCCATACTTCTGGATTTAATTCTTCATGGTAAGCAATGTTACCTTTGACTAGATCTTTTGCTCTCATATATGATCCATGTTTACAAACTGACGGAACCAAGCACCTGTACCTGGAAGTGGTGCAGATTCTGGTAATACTAACTGATCTTTAGCAAATGATTCGCGTGCATCTGCTGTTAGTTGGTCGTAGTCTTGACGACCTTTGATTTTTTTAATAATACTTTCAACGCTGGCTAAGTCTGCTGGAACTCCGTCTACTAGGCGTGCAGCAATTTCTTTAGGATCTTGTGTAATAACTTCATTGGTAGCACGATCAACTAGGCCGTATTTTTGACTCCATTTTAGTCCCTGAGCTTTAGCAATACTGCTGAGTAAAATATGGCGATGTAGTCCTTTGTATGGGCTACCTTCTGGGCTACCAGTTAGACTAAATTTCTGCCAACTAGGCTCGCCAAACATAAAATCAGTTTGTACATAACCGTTAGCTGCATCACCTAGGATAGGTGTCTTTAAATGCACACTATCGCCTGTTTTTCTGATGTCTTTTGGGTCAATTCCCTTCTTAATCAGCTGATTTATTAACGTTTCTTTTGAGATTTTACTAACATCTACACCTAGGTCTAGATCACCTGAAGTTTCTTTGTAACCTGTACTGCCTAGCATATTGTCTACTAGATTCAGTCCAGTTAGCTTCTCTAACCATTGTACTGTTGGAACCACATTGTTGCGAGTGATACGAATAGTTGCGGGTTGACCCTTTTCGTCTTTAAAAACATTACCGCCTTCATATAAATTAATAGCCATATGCGTGTGCTAGTCCTTTTGCTACTACGTCTAAACTGTCTTCATCTGCTTGATACTTAATGCCAATACCACCACGGGCACGCCAAGCAACAATGTTAGTGCCGCGATCATCAATTAAGATATTTGGGCTACCATCTGGGTTTACTGCATGACGTTCTTTTTGCCCTGTGATAACAACGTCACTGGGTTGTGGGCTTAGATGTTTAGCGATCCATACACGTTTCCATTTACTGCTATTCTCGTGATCCCCACGTAAAGGACTTGAACAGATGTTATAGTGTGGTACGTAACTCAATACTAGTTGTATTAAGTTTGGCGCTGTGCTAAACATAGGCAAGCGAGCAAAGAAATCAGTGCCAATCATTTTGTCTAGGGTAGGATCAGCTTTAGCTGGTGGTATATCTCTGTAGCTACCGCTAGTAACCCCAGCTAGTTTTGCATATTCTGCAAAAAAGTCTGCAAGGACTCCATCCATGTCTAGGTAAATTTTAGTGTTGTCTGTTGCTCTAATTAGGTCTTTTGCTTGCATGATGTAGTATTTATCGTGATTTAAGATACAAGCATTATACACGAATTTGGTAAAAAAGTCAATAAAAAACCACCCTTGCGAGTGGTTGTTTGTTAAGTTATGTTAAACTTGTAAGGCCGCGTTCCGTGGAATTAACATCTTGTTAATCTTGGTGTTTGCGCCAAAGAATGAGCTAATACTAGCTTCTACTTTTGTAGGATCAAATTCTTTACAGCTAAACACATCAATGTAGATATGCTGTGTGCTGTCAATAAAATGTGCTACAATACTGCTGGTTACAATGATCTGTATAGCAGTGTAGCCTTCTTTATCAGGCATGCCAACACCAGTCATAGTCACAATAGGATCACCTACTGCGGTCATATCAATAGCGGTCAGCAATGATGATAACCAAGACTTGATGTTGTCTGCACTTTGAATTTTATCTAGATCACATCCACTGCAATCAAAGATTCCATGAAAGCCCCAAGGCACCACTGATTGTGGTGCTGGAACCTGTACTTGGACGGTATCTACCATAATTGAAAATCCTTTTAAATTTGATTACTGTGGTAAGTTAAATTTGATACCTGTAGCCGCTTCAATGTTAGCCACTGTAGTTGCATACTTAGGTAAGTCTGCTACTGGTAGTGCTGCGTTTGGCATTAACCATGCTGTAACTTTTTTGCTTTTCTTTTCGTATACAATTTTGTATAAACGTGTAGGAATACCTAAACCGCTACCAATCTTTTGATAACCTTGATCCCAAATACCACCACTGATAACATAGTAGTCTGTGTTTGGTGTTAGAGCCCATTGACGTTCAAATGTTTCTGCTTGTTTCCAAATACCACGGTTGTTGTTAGCTACTTGTGGAACCATATTTGACAAGTTAAAACTTTCACTCATGATAGCATCACTTTGTGTGTTGTTACCTGCTGGAGCCATATGACCACGATCATGTGTTTTACCAACAATAGCATAATCTGCTAGGCTAGCTGAACATGCTGGTGTTACACTTGTGTCTGGGTGGAAATTGTCCTTGCGTTTTGCTGGACCACTAATTGCTGCTGGTGTTAAATGCTCAAATACTGCTTCTGGTGCTTTAACATCGCAACGATGAATAACAGCGTAGTTCATGTGACATAGTTCTTGGTCACCTGGTTTAGCTGTGTATGTTGGTAATGCTACTTCAAACTGACTACAATCTTTAAGGCCAGCAAATGCTGACATTGATGTTGCTAATAATGCTACTGCTACTAATAGTTTTTTCATTGAACTTTCCTTTATTAATAAATTAAAAATACTGCGCCTGGTGCTCCTGTAGAACCAGGACCAACAGCACCACTGCCTATGTTGTCATAGCCTGTACCAGGTACACCGTAGGTATATCCTGTTTGGTATGTACCATAATATGGCCATCCCCAATTCCAGTAACCACCCCAACCCCAACCATAATTATAGTAACCATACCCATAGTAACCATTATTATAGTATGCATTGCCATAATAGCCGTTCCAGTACCCATTATAGTAGCCGTTCCAGCCCCAGCCGCCCCAGCCCCACCACCAGTAGTAGTAAGAATAAACAGCTTGCCCACTGGTACCTGCGGCACCAGTTAAGTTTGTATCGCCACCTGTGGCTGTACCACCACTACCACCAGCATCTGTTCCGCCAGTTTGGCTAGCACCTGCTCCGCCACCGTGTGCAATTATAGTACTATTAAAACTACTGTCCTGTCCTGTGGCACTAGTTCCTGCACCAACTACTGCGGTATAGGTTGCACCTGGGGTAACTGTTAGATACTTTTCTGCATATCCACCTGCGCCACCAGCACCACCTGTTCCTGCTCCGCCTGCACCATATACTCTGGCTTTAACACGAATAATATCCGCTGGACAGATCCAACTATAAGTGCCCTGTGTAGTATATTGTACACTACGTTTGTCGTTAATTACAGTAGTACTTAGTAGTGGATTCCAAGCACCATTATTTTTTATATAAATTTGAGAGATACTTTGCCATTGGCCATTTACTTTTTGCCAAGCATTGGTAATTTGATTCCACGCACCAGTTACTTTATTCCAAAGCTGGAATCTACGTGTCAACACCAATATAGCATACCCACCATATCCAGCATTACCATATGGTGCAGTTGGCGCATAAGTGGTTGTACGGCCACCTGCAAATTCTCCTGATCCTGGCAGTTTAGTATCGCCTAGTTGAAGTCCGCCGCTACCGCCTGGAGCACCTCCCTGGTCATCGCCTGTGGCAGTGCCGCCAAGGCCTCCAAATACACCACCGCCTCCTCCGCCGCCACCAGCTGATCCATAAGCACCTGCTGCGCCTTGTGTGGTTGAATTTAGTTGTGGGAAGTTCTGCGGATTTCTAGTATCCCATAGTTCTGAACTGTCTGGATTTAAAATCTGTGCTGCAATACCTGCTGGGCCACCTTGGTTAGTGATACTTAATGTTATAGTATGATTGCCTGCGGTAACTGCGTGTGTAGTAGTTCCAGTTGTGGTAAAATCGCTATAACTTATTATCAATGTTGAATCTAAAGTTAGACTACCATAGTTGTCTGTTGATAGATTAAATGTATATGTGCCTGATGTAGGGAAATTTACAATAGTAGTATAGACATTAGTAGTAACATCTTGACTACCACCAGTCCAAATAGCATAGCTATTCATAAAACTATTCCAAGCCCAGCTTAGTGATACTGGATACCACCCAGTGGCACTTGCCTGCACTCCGCCAGGTAATCCCGCTCCACCGGCGCCACCATCGTCTCCGTTACCACCACCACCACCGCCACCAGCGGCTACAGCTACAGGTATTCCGTTAACTTCTACTACGGTAGCTCCACCACCACCACCACCTGCGCCCATGTCTGCATCTTCGTCGCCACTACCGCCGCCTGAACCGCCGGCATAGCTAAAACCAATACTACTACCGCCACCTGCGCCTGCACTTTGCCCACTAGCAGCCGCACCCTGTAGGCCAACGCCAATTTCAACAATATCGCCTGGATTGATAGTAACCAGAGATTTAACATATCCACCACCGCCACCAACTCCGCCAGTGCCGTCACCACCACCTGCTCCCCAGCAATGTACTTCTACATTAGCTTGGAATCCTTTGGGCATAGTAAACGCCTTTGGGCCTGGTGTGCTTGATATATAATAATACTGTAATGATGCCATTAGTCTGAGTCCTTAGCTGATTTGGCTAGTTTGGCCGCAAGTTGATGTACTTGTGTACTGTATTCTTCACCTGCTTTATTTCTAAGATGTTTTAAAAATTCAAAATACTTGTGCTTGTGTTCTTTTGGATTATCTAAGGACAATCCTATTAGGTTGCGTGCTGTGATAATGTCACCAAAATCTACATGTTCATTTTCATTGGTGATATAGTTACTTGTGGCTAGGTCTTCCCACATGCCCTGACCTGTGTGATAGGTACTGTTGCTACCACCCGACCATTCACCACCATTTTCGTGCCATTGCCCGTTGCCTGTGTGATAGGTATTGTCCTGGTTAGTCCACTGGTCTTCAGCTACAGGGGTCTTGCTTTTAAGCGGGCGAGGAACTGGGACTATACAATCTTTAAACTCATTGGTTTGAGATTGTTTACGTTTAGTTTCAAAGAAAAATTCTGTAATCAGCATAAGAGTATTTATCATGATTTAACACTTGACAACTTTAGATTTTGAGTGTATAATAGACGTATTATTAACCATTAGGTGAACCCAACAATGACTACATTCAACAAACAGTTAACCAACATTATTTCAGATCCGTTTGACGGGCCATTTGAAGGTGAAGATTTTTGGATTGACGATGATGGTACTATTCAAGTAGCAGAAAACAATGTTCGAGTAGCTGCTATGATCATGCGTAAAGCTAATTCAAGTGGCGTATTTGATCAACGATTAGTTAAGATTGGTGCTCAAGGTGACAGTATTCTACTAGGGTTTGACACTCTAGCTGATGTTGCTCCAGTATACACTGCTAAGATTGGATTTAAAGGTGATATGCTAGCAGAAGTCAAAGCAGACCTAACTGGTAAGTTCTGCTTGTACATCAATGGTAAACGCGGTGCTAAACTGTTTAATAAACTAGCAAGTGTAAAATCAGCAATTAAAAAGCTAGACAAGGAACTGCAATCAGCTGGGCAAGAACCAGAAGACCTAGATGACTAAGTCTTAGGTTGTTGTTTGGCCTGTTGTTGCTGTTGTTGTAGCTGTGTTTGCTTGGCCTGTGTTGATAGATTTTTAAACTGTTGTGCAACCTTTGGGTCAGTGCCAGCAGTTTTCATCACATCCATCATAGGTTTAAGTTTAGTCATATCCTGTTGATTAACCTGTTTACCTTGGCTAACATCATCTAGTGCTTTGGCAATATCTTTTGGCTGTGCTGTGATTCCTGCAGCAGATTTAAGAGTGTTTAATGCAATAGCAGTCTGTGCCGCTGTTTTAGGATCTTGTTCAGCTTGTTGATCTGTAGGTTGATTGGCTGGATTAACAGAACCAGTAGACTGTGGATTAGCCATTGGCACAATGTCTTCTTCTACTTCATCTTTCCAGATTGAATGTTTGAATGGACTTTTGTAGTCTTTGGCTAATTTTTTTGCAATCTCTGCATTTTTCTTTTCGTGAGCAGCACGTTCTTCTGGAGTTTGATCTAAGAAACGTTGCCAACTGTCACGATCCTTTAATTTCTTATCAATTACTTTATGTCCGCTACTTTCTTTAATAGCCTTGGTTACAAAGCCCATTTTATAGTAGTCACGTTCACCTGGTGTTAACTGTGAACGATATCTTTTAGCACAAGCAAGGGCTTCTTCTTTAGTGTCAAATACCTTGTATGGTTTGCTGTTATCACTACCAACGCTACCACCTTTGGCAAACACACCGTATTTTACAGTAGATGTAGCTTCATCTAAGTCTTCACCTGGGAATTTATGTCCACGACCACGAACAACGTATTCGCCAGCGTGTGCGGCTTTTTCAGCTTCACTAGCTTTCCAACTACGTAGATGTTTTAATCTACTGGTCATTTTAGGATCGTTTTTGTATTTTTCTAAAGTTTTGTCCCAGTCACTTTGTTGTTCTGCGTGACGAGCATTGGCCGCATCAGCACCCCAACCTTCATTTTTAGGTTTCTTATGAGCTTTCTTCATTGAAATAGCAATAGCCGCTTGCTGTGCTGGATTGATTGCTTCACTTAGTGCTGAACGCATTTCTGCTTTGGTTTTTTTGTATTTTTTAAGAAATTCTTCGTCAGATAGTTCTTTGAGGTCAATGGCAACGTCTTTAACACGACCTTCTGTGACTTGTTGTTCTTCACTGCCTACTTCGTAATATGTACTACTGTGTCCATTTCTGGCAGCGTTACTTGCGGCTTTGTTTAAGTTGTCAACTAGACTCTTAATGTTCTTAGGTGCCATGTTGATTTTGTAACGACCACGTTCGTGTTCGTATGATTTGCCTGTTTCTAATGTGTAGCCAAAATAGTCTAGCAATTCTGGAATAGTACCTGATGTTGAACGTGTTCTATCTTCGCCACCAAAACTACTGCGGCGCACAATGTTTACAGTATAAACACGATCAGCAACACCTTCTTCTAAGTCGTCGTCATCTTGACCTAAATGTTTGCCAAAATCTTTAGCTAGATCTTTAGTAAATTTTTTAGTATCTTTTACAGGTTTACCTTGAACAGCTTTTTGTCCTGGCTCTAAATCCTGTGATCCCCATGGTTTGTAATCTTCTTGATCTCCATGTTCATTTACGCTAACTTCTTTATAACGTTTACTTGGTTTACCGTGTTTAGTATATTCACGTTCCGGGCGACTGCCTTTGCGACTTGGACGTTTAGGTTCTACACCTAGGTCATCTTCCATAAACTGTGCATAGGCTTCTGCTAGTTCTTCTTCAACGGTTTTGGCCTTAGGACCTTTGCTTAGGTCTTTTAGAATACTTTCGTCATATTCTTCTGCACCACCGCCTACCATTTTGTTACCTGGTGTTGCTGAGTCTGTGCCTTTCCAATAGCCTGTAAACTTAGGGCCTGTAGGCGCCTTTTCGGCACCCTTCATAGACTCTTTGCCTTCTAGTCTAGTAATTGATTCTAAAAGTTTTTTCATGTCCATAATTAGTTACCTTTAAGTGTTGCACGTAAGAACCAAGCGTGTTTAGCAAATGCATCTTGACGATCTGCTAGGAAGTTGCTTAGGCCGTGATGCCCAAGACTTTCAGCTTCAACAAACAACACTTTCATAATTTCTTGCATTTTTTCAGCATCGCCCAATAATTCTGCTACCATAGCCTGTGGATCTAAAACTGCTAGTTCATCATCAACTGCGGTCAATGATGAAAAACGTTCTAGGCTTGCTGGAGTATAGGCTTTGATCTTACGGATATTTTCTGCAAAATCATCCACGGCACCGTAGACTTCGTTGTAGATTGTTTCAAACAACAAATGCAGTTGATAGAACTCTGGACCTTCCACGTTCCAGTGAAAGTTCTGTGCTTTGATAGCAAACGCATATTGGCTAGCAAAAGCAATCTTTAACTGCGTTGAAAACTTATCCATTATTTCTTTTTAGCCTTGCTTTTTTTAGGTTGTTGGTAAGTGCCACCAAACAAGCTACCTACTTGGCTACGTTTAGCCATGCCACCCATAGGAGTAGTAGCAATACCACCGCTTGATGTACCACCGCCACTGGCATCTTCTGATACTTGGTCTACTTTAGGATCAATACCTAATGATTTTTGACTGACAATATAATCACTAACACTAACCATCATACCCTTAACTGCGGCGATTTTTTCTTGGCACCATTCAGGTAGATTGTCATCGTGTTTGATGTGATTGGCCAAGTCTACTAATGAACGCATGATAGTTACAAGGTTGTTTTCTACCATACCTGCTTCATCATTGTATTCTTTGCTGTCAAATTCTTCTTTAATAAATTCTGATGGTTTCATAATAATTTCCTAATATAGTGTATTTATTCTATAATAAAACTTAGTTGAGTCTTCGCACCACCCCAATCTGGTTTAGGCCAATTGTTTACTTTGAAATTACGTAGGCCAAATTGTGCTATAGACCTAGGTTCTAGGATAGGTTCTATTCTAACAGTATGTGATAGGTGTGGGGGAACATCAACTAGTATATTTTCTTCAATTACAGTGTCTATGTTCCAAATCCAAGTACGTTCTGTAATTAGATCATCATTGACATACAAGCGATAACGATTACGTTCATGATCAATCCATCTAGGCTGCAGTACCTGCACTTGTACACTCAGACTAACTTCTGCCATGATTAAACAGGTTTCTTGCCTTTGCCTACATTCTTACCAACTGGAATTTGTCGTGTTGGTGCACCTGGATTTTTGCGGCCTACTAGACCAAATGCTTTCATTTCTTTACCAAGTGTGTTAGGTTTTACATCTACTGTTAGACTGTTATTATATCTACGATCGCCACCTTTAACTACACCCACTCCACCTGCTTCAGCAATATTTTCAGTTAGACCCATACCAGCTCTAACTGCTTGGAATAGTGACTGTGCAAATTTACCTGCACCTGTGGCCTGTGAAAAAGCCTGCATATTATTGGCCATTGCGGCCGCACGTGCTTGACTAGCACTAACGCCTTCTACGCCTTCTGCACCGTCTTCACGTTCGCCACTTGATACAAAATCAATATTAGCAAATTTATAGTAGGTTTTCTTGCCTTCTACACCATTATAACTGGTGAGTAGTTTTTGGAATGCTTCTAGTCTATCACTACCCGCTACAAAGGTAACATGTGTGTATCCATGATCATATAAAAATCCAGCTATTTCTATGATAGTGCGTAACTCAGTTGTGCTAACATGGCCAGCATATTTAGGAAACATCTGTTTAATAAATTTGATTTTAGTATCGTAGTCTAGGGGATTGTCTTTGCGATCTTGTGTGTGACTAAGGAATATGTAATAGTCACCACCTTTACCAGCTTTTTGTGTGGTGGCCATTAGTTGAGCGTGACCAATGGTAGGCGGGTTCATGCGGCCAAAACAAAATGCTGCATGCTTGGGTTGTTTAGTTTCGTATAATTCAGTTAATAACATAGTAAATCCGTAGATGTTACTATATTTATCTTAGAGTTTCTCAAGTAACCAGATGTAAAACGGACTACTAAAATTAAGAATGTAAGTACCATTCCACCCTAGATTAACACAGCTATCTAAATGATCAATAGTTTGATTATTATATTGTTGGGGTTTGTCTAATTTGTATTCAGCAGTCCATAATAGATTGCCAAGGCTAATATCATCAATGGTAATGTCATCTATGTTCAGCAACATATCTTTAATGACTTCACCATTCTCAATTACAGTGTCATCATTGGTCTTGTTTTCTAAACGAATTTTAAGACTATGTGGGCCTTCACCAATTGTATGCTCAAACTTTATAAGGTGTTGAGCAGAATCAGGAATTTCACTCTGTATGACAATGTGATCATCAAGCCAAATAGAAAACTGAGGTCGTTTCTCCCAAAATGTACCACTAAGGGTTACTACGAAACTCAGTTTTTCTTCGGTCATTAGGCTGCTTGTTGTGCTTGTTTTGCAGCTATTTGGTCTGGAGTAATATCAGGCATTGTTGGTTTACCACCAGTTAACACACTTAGATCACCTGCAAACTCATAGTGACCACTGTGGTTTAGTAACACTTTAGCGTGAGCATAGATCTCACCACCTAGTTTAGCCCAACGACGACAGAATGTCCAATCTTCACTTAGATAGTGACCTTTTTCATCAATCTCACAGTCAAAGATAGCATACATGGTTGGCTCGTATTGTTTACCTAGACCCACATCATCCACGTATTTTGTTTCTGGATGTGCAGCACATAGTTTTTCATATACATGACGTTTGAACATCATAAAGCCTGTGCCCATTGTGTCTACTGGGAAAATATCATTTTGAATCATTGTACCAGGTTTAACGTTAATTACATAGCTAATTGGTAGTGCTTTCTTAGGATACAATCCACCAATAACATCTTTATCAGTGGCCAGCATCATAAAGATAGCTTCTGGTTGGAAGCGGATGTCTGCGTCAATGAACATAAAGTGTGTGGCCGCAGTGTTGGTCATCATCTTAGCCATCAAGTTGTTACGAGCACGTGTAACCAATGACTCATTAACCATAGTGTCTAATGACCATTGTAGGTTCATCTTACTTGCCATTAAGATAAAACGTAAGAAACTAGTAAAGCAAGGTTCTGTAATCATACCGCCATATGCTGGGATACCAAAGTGGACATGTACTTTACTAAAGTCAAATTGTCCAGATTGCGCTTGTGATTGTGCATTTGCTGCTGGAACATTAACCTGCATCATTTTAGGTGAGTTAGGTTTGATACGTTTTGATTGTTTGCTCATTGAAAATCTCTCTTTTAAATTGAATTATGCTACTGTTATTTCTACTAACGCACCTGCGCCAGCGAGTTCTGCTACTACTGCCTCTAGACTTGCTACAGTGTCACTGGTTAAGATTTCTGAAGCATCTTCGTCATTCTTTAGCAGTTTACTCACTGTGATTACTACGGTTTCTTCATGTAATTTTGCCACGATTATAATTCCTAAATAATATGCTATTATTTACCAGGGCAAAATTCACGGCTAAAATTATTATGCTACAATGTAGCCGTTTTCGTCAACGGTTTTGTTTTCTAATAGATCAAGTGCAGGCGGAATTACAATAAATTTAACAACATCTTCACTGTAATCAGCGGTAACTACACTACCAGATTCTATGTGCTCAAATAAGATTTTCTTACTTAGCGGTACTTTGATAAGTTCGTTAATCTTACGTGCTAGCGGGCGTGCGCCCATTGCAGGATCAAATCCAACTTCTGTTAAGTGATCTACTAGGGCTTCTGATGAACGAACTTTGATATTCTTTTCTTCTAGTAGGTCATTTAATTCATTTAAGAATTTGACAACAATTTTCTTCATAGCCAATTTATCAAGTTTACCAAACTTAACTACAGCATCAAGTCTGTTACGGAATTCTGGTTTAAAGAACTTCTTAGCCGCTTCGTCATCTGTGCCTTCTTTTTGCAATGATCTACCAAAACCAATAGCATTTTGTTCACCATCTGCAGCACCTAGATTTGAAGTAAGGATAAGGATACAGTGACGTGCATCTGCTTTCTTACCGTTAGATCCTGTAATGTAGCCCTCATCCATGATCTGTAACAATAAGTTACTGATATCTGGGTGTGCTTTTTCAATTTCATCTAACAAGATAATAGCATGTGGGTTACGTTCAATTTCACTGATCAATAAGCCACCACCTAGATTGCCGTCTTCATAGCCAACATAGCCTGGGGGAGCACCAATAAGTTTAGCCATAGCATGCTTCTCTTGATATTCACTCATATCAAAGCGTAAGAGTTTCATGCTCAACGATTCGCTGAGTAGTTTACATAGTTCTGTTTTACCAGTACCAGTTGGTCCTAGGAACAAGAAGTTACCTACAGGCTTGTTGTGTGATTTCATACCAGCTTTGGCAACATAGATCTTTTCTAATACTTGATCTACAGCACTATCTTGGCCGTATAGTTTGTCCTTGATTGTAGCTTCAAGGTTAACTAGACTTTCTGTGGCTTTTTCACTTAACAAATTCTCTTTAGGAATCTTAGTGGCTTTGCTGATAGTATCAACAATGTCTAGTTTAGTAACTACAAAGTCTGGATTTTGAATCTTAAGTTTAGCTGAACTCATGTCAATCAAATCAATGGCCTTGTCTGGCAAACGTTTGTCTGTTTGATAACGTACACTTAGATCCACTGCGGCTTCAATAGCATCATCTGTGATAACCCCGCCGTGGAATTTTTCAAAGTGTGTTCTTAATCCGTACAAGATATCTTTGGCCACAGCTGGCGTAGGTTCATCTACATTTAGTTTGTAGAATCTGCGCATTAGCGCACGATCTTTTTCAAACGATTGAGTATACTCTTCAAACGTAGTTGATGCAATAACTTTAATCTTGCCCTTGGCCAATGCTGGTTTAAGCATATTAGCAAAGTCTACTTGACTAGAGCCACCTGACCCAGCACCTTGCATTTGATGTGCTTCATCAATAAACAAGATTGAGTTGCCTTTTTGACCTAGGGCGTGTAGTACATCTTTGAGTTTTTCTTCAAACTCGCCACGATACTTACTACCAGCTAGTAAACTGCCAATTTCTAAGTTGAATACTGTGTAAGGTTTTAAATATTCTGGTACTTCACCATTGACAATCTTATATGCTAGGCCTTCTGCAATAGCAGTCTTGCCCACACCAGGATCACCAATCATAAGTACATTGGATTTATTACGACGTGCTAGAACCTGTGCAATTTCTTCTAATTCATAAGCACGACCAATTACGGGATCAATCTTACCTTCTACGACCTGTGCGTTTAAGTCTGTGCAGTATTCTGCTAGAATCTTATCAGCAAAGTCTTTCTTAGTACTTTCAACTTTCTTAGCACGATTAAAACGATCGCTGTTTTGTTCTGCAAAAAAGTCAATTAGTTGTTTGCGGTTAATACCCCATTTGAGCATAAAGTATGCTGCATGGCTATTAGGTTCTTGACTAATGCTCAAGAATAAATCAATAGGTTCCATTTGATCACGAGCACTAAACAAGACCTGTGTAAATGCACGATTAAACACACGCTCTAGGCTGTGTGTACGCATTGGGGTTAGATCTGGTTTAATTTCGTTGACTAGATGTGTTTGACGACCAATATAATCATATAAGTCGCGTAGAAGATTTTCTACATCAACACCATAGTCAGTGACTAACTTGTTAAAGTTTTTAGATTCTATTAAGGCAATTAATAGATGTTCTAGTGTAACATATTCATGTTTGTAGTCTTTGGCTAGAACACAGGCAGTGTTAATGATGTGTTCTATCTCAGGATTGTTTTGCATGTCAGCCAAGATTATGTCCTATATAAAAATATTTATTGAATGATGTTAATGTTTCTAAGCATGTTTAATTGTAGTTCAGATAATACTGGAGTCTTAACTACAACGTTAACAATCAAATCCCCACGATGTTGTGTGTTCATTTGATATAAGCCTTGACCTTGTAGGCCAAATTTAGTACCGTATTGACAGCCTTGTGGAATTTTAACTGCGTACTCTTTTCCATCAACGCCTTGGACAATTTTATCTACACCTAGCATAGCTTCTATGCTGTTTATTTCCAAATTAGCTACTAGGTTGATACCATGTATCTCAAAGCGACTGTCATTTTCTACGTTAATTATAACATATAAATCACCTCTTGTCAAGGTATCAAACATGTTATCACCCAATTGAGTGTACTTGATAGTAGTGCCATTGTTAATACCTCTAGGGATATCAACATCTACATTGTAACGATCGCCTTTGGTAGTCTGTACTGAGATTGTTTTCTTTTGTTGTTCTAAGGTGCTGGCTAGACTAATAGTCAATTGCACACGTAGATCTTTATTACGACGGGGTTGTTGATGTCTTTGAAATGGGTTATGTCCGCCAAATCCTTGGTTAAAAAACTGTTGGAATATGTCTTCTGGACCACCTCCACCAAAGTGGAATTCAAAATGACTGCCACCTGGATGCCCTTGGAATCCGTGCCCAAATGGATTTGGATTATCATGTTGAGCACGTTTTTGAGGATCGCTTAGGGTTTCATAAGCATTTTGTATTTCTTGGAATTTGGCTGTATCACCACCTTTGTCAGGGTGATGTTGGCCCGCAAGCCTGCGGTAAGCCTTTTTAATGTCTGAATCAGAAGCCCCTTTAGGCACTCCTAATATTTCATATGCGTTTGCCATATTATTATATTACAATAAAATTAAGGTTTTGTCAATATTATTTAGTTTTTACTTTTTTAGCTTTTTTAAGCTCTGACTCATACCACTCTTCTTCTTTAACATAGATATCTTGTGTATGATCATCTAGGTTACAGATTTCGTCACAGGCCTGTGGTATTGTAGCAAATCCACGTTTGGCCAGTACGCTGATGCCTGTGCGGCGATCAACTTTGTTGCCATCCCCATAGACCATACTACCATACGGGAATGTGATTAAATCAAATGTACCATCAAAGAATTTAGTACGTAGGTCAATCATTAATTCTCTGCAACCGTCAATACTCATAGTATCATGGAATACAATAACACCAGTTTCACTTAGTTGTGGGTAGATTGCATTAAAGTCATTTAAGATACCTTCATAGCTGTGACATCCATCAATGAATGCTAGATCAATACGTGGATGCTTTGACTTAATTAATTCATGAAACTCAGGAGTTTTGCTGTTGATCTTAGTGAGTTCAAAATTTACATGACCTTTTGATTTTAGGTAATCTTCACATTTTTCTTTGCTAGACCAATGTTCAAATTGATTGTTTAATCCATGTGTGTCCCATAGATCATAACCATATACAAATCCACCAACTGCCTTAGCACCTTCGCATAAGAAGTGTGTAGATTTAGCTTCAGCAACGCCTACCTCTACGATAACTTTACTTTGATTTAAATAGATTAGACTTTCTAATAGAGGTCCTTGCTCTTCGCCTTGTAACATTCCAAACTCCTGATTGATAAAAAAAGGTAAACTATATGTTATTATAGCTTACCTTTTATTTAATGTCAACTAATGTCTAGTTTATTTTTTTACGCGACGTAGTGGACGATCTGGGTCTGTTGGATCTACTGCTGGTGCAGCTGCTGGTGCATCACTAACTACACTGTTGTCTACTGGAGCAGGACCAGTGTCTACTGGAGCAGGTGTTGGTGTTGTTGGTGCTGGAACCACTGGAGCAGGTGTTGGATCTGCTACAGGTGCTGCTGGCTGAGCCCATGTTTGTTGTGGAGTAATGCCTTGTTGCGGCGGAGCACTAACCCATTGTGGCTCTGCTGAAGGACTTGCTACTGGGGTGCCTCCAAACCCTTCACTAAAAGGTTTTTCGTTCTCAATAGCCGCTACTTTTTCTTTACCACGTGTGTATGCTGAGATACCTAAAATAGTACCCATTGCCAAGTGATATAGGCCACCACCTTGTAAGGTCAACGGTGTCCAACTAGTAACTGCTTGTCCTGGATTGTAATACTGTAAAATGTTGAATAAAATTGGACCTAAGATAAAGTCAAACCAAATAGTAGCCATGTATGTCATAGCCATCATTGGGCGCCACTTGCTGGTCATAAAATCTTCTTTTGGTTTTTCTACTTTTGTTGTCATTGTCTAAGCTCCTAATGCTTGATTATAATAGTATTTATTGATTTTGGATTAAACTAGACCAGCGGCTACTTTTAATCCTTCTATTACTTGGTGTATCTGAGTTAATTTTGCCATGTCACCTGCGGCTTCTTCTACAGCGGCAGTGTGTTGTAAGTCTTCTAATAATTCTTTATATTCACTGGATGATAATTGTCCAGCATTGTGTTGTGCTTCTAATTCCTGTGCTTGTGCTATGGTACTCATCTTGGTTTCGCTCCTATAACATTTTGAATGGTTACTGCATTTTTCTCAATAGTACCAAATTTAAGAGTACAATAGCCAGAGCTTACAGGTTCTGTGCCGTGATATCTTTCATTTAGTCCTTTGACTATTTCAGCAAGTTCTGCGCCCATCTTGGTTGCTTCTTCATTATGCGGAATACTAGCTGAGTAATTTTTTAATTCTACTGATTTATAGTATAAGTTTTCTACTACAGGTACTACCTCTGGCGTGCCGCATTTAGCTGCACCTAGATTAGCCTGTGTACGAATGCTGTTGATTTGACTGTATTCATTGTTGTCAAACTTAGCCATAACAATAGCTTTGTAGATAGTAGTTTGTTGAATAGTAGCACAGCCAGTCAGTGATACAATAGCCAATGCAATTAGTAATTTTTTCATTTGACTTCCTCAAAAATTTGTTTCTGTGTTGCATACCATTCTTGCCATGCTTGATCTTTAGCATAACATTCTTTTGCCTTGGCATAGTTATCAACTGTATTTTCTAATAGGTCTGTGAGCTGTTTCTTGCCTTGTTCTAAGGGCAATAAACGATCACATGGTTTACTTAATGCCTCTGGAATTTGTGGAAAACTCATTTTGACCGGAATGCTAGTAGCACATCCAGTTAATGCCAGTATAGAGATTAATAATAGTTTGCGCATTATTTTGTCTCCGTTGGTGTTTTAGTTTTTGTAATACTGTAATTGTAAGCATCAATTGCTTCGTCAGATAAAGTGCATCCTGCATTAATTGTGTCTTTATTTCTGCGTATTGTTTCTTTAGCAGCATTGGCCTTGTCATGTATTTTAAGAATTTTAGTGACAATTTTAGTCTGCACTTGCGCATTAGCAGCATTAGATTTTTGTTCAGCGACTGCTATTTTGGCTTCTAGTTCTTTGACCTGCTCACGCATTTCTGCATCTACGCCAAACCCACCTTTGAGGTAAGCACCTACTACTAATAATGATATACCAATGGCTTCCAATGGGAATTTGTATTGTTTAATAAATGGAATAAATCCCATAAACAAACTGCCAACAGTAAGGCCGACGCCACCTAATAATATAACATTGATAACTAGTACTATTAGGCTGTCAGGGATAAAATGTAATAACCACATTATCCTAATAGTCCTTTGGCTTTTTCATAGTGTGCTTTGCGATCATCTAGGCCAATAGTACCACCATTGATCTTTTTAGTCATGTGTACAATATCATCTGCATCACAGATAGCATTTAACCCGTTGGTTTCCCAAAACCAACAGGCTGATTCAATTGCACCGTCAAGTGTTTCTAAGTCAGCAACACAGTCATCTAGGCTATAACCAACACTGGCAGCAAATTTGCTGTAGTTGTCATGACCTGTTAATTGGATAGCACCACGTCCACGGAATTTGTAACCATCACCTGATGATTCTGGACCATTGCCCATGCGGTTAGCATAGACTCGGTTAGCAATCTTTTCAGGATTACGTGCATATGGTTGAGCATCTGCTACAGTTGGGAAGTACTTATGGAATATCTTGTTAAGTCCTTCTGCTGAATAGTTTAGGTTTTCTTTTAATACTGTAAATCCGTTTGATTCATGTCCACATTGTGCTAGGAATCCTGCGGCACGATTAACAGTGTTGATTTCATATTTTTGAAATTGTTCTGTTAGGACCTCTGCAAGGTCTTGTGGATATTTGTACTGCGGGTAAAGTGATTTGATTAAGTCTGCTGTGATTTCCATTGTTGATTCCTTTCAATTATATTACTATTTAATGCCTGCGGCTACTCTTAAGCTCTCCGTGTATTCATTCTTAGGTGCTTTAGTTGTTACTGGTACTCCGGCTATGGCTTTCATACTGTCAAGTTCAGCATGGATGTCACCGTATTTCTTTTCATACTCTTCTGGAGTTAGTGGTACAATACTTTTTATAGTATCAACAGTCATAGGATGATCCTTGCTTGATTTTTGATATCTAACACGCCAATCTTCAATCTTTTGTTCTGTTAGGTTCATTAGATCTTCCATCATCTGCACTAGTTGTTCTGGAAGTTCTGCTGTACGTTCTACTTCAATGAACACCAGATAGTCACCACCTTCTTTTTCACCTGAGCTAACGTCTGCGTCTAATACGTAGTCATAGCCTTTTTCTACAAAACTAACCAAGTCAGCACTTGGCTCTTTGCCTGCAACTTTGAAACTGACTACAACAACGTCAGCATCACTGCCCATTTTACTTTTGTATTCGTCAATGTGCAGTTCGTTGTGAACTAGGCGTTTTAAATCGCCCATTTCAAGATTTTCTCTTAATAGTCTAGAATTGTGGTTCGGCATTTTGTGATTGTTCTTGTTGTTCGTCTTGATTAAATTGTGCTTGATCATCGCCTTCTTCATAGGCGTTGTTGATGTCTTCTAGGTCTAGGTTTTCACCTTCTAGTTCCAAACTACCCTGTTGAATTTCTTGCATGAGCTTTTTAGGCATTACAATTTTAACTAACCAAACAGGAGTTTTCTTTAGTTTAGGCATCTTAGTGCCTGGTTCAAAATCTTCTGGCTTTTCTACTTTCATAGGATATTCTAAAATATCTTTACTGTAGTATACTTCGCAGTCATAGTCTAGTAGACGTTCACCGCCGCGTGGATCTGGCATCATTTTATAAGGCCACATAAAAGTACAGGTTACAAAGTATTTTTCGTAAATTGGGCCTTCTACTAGTTCGCCTTCTTTCCAGTGGGCAAAAACATAGGTATCAAGTTCATCTAACACACGCTCAAAGTCACAGAGGGTGCTAAGACTTGAATCTGTCATAAAGATTTCTTTAGTGTTTTCTATTACGTCGTGTATGGCTTTACTCATATGATCCTGCTCTTTTGTATTATTTATGCAGATTATAGGATTGAGTTATGAAAGGATAGTTGTGAAGACAGCTTAATATTTAGTCACTAGAAATAAAATTTAACTAGTCACTAAAAAACAAAAAACCTTCTCTTAAATACCTTTGTAGATGCCTTTAATCTACCGACACTTCAACAGGGAGCATTATGCCAAAACGTAGAACTAGCAGTAGACACCTAGCAGCAGTAGAAACAAACAATACACTTAGTTTTAACCAATACGTTCAACAGAGAAAGACAGTACATTTAATACCCAAAAGCCTCAATCAAGAAACATATATAGAATTACTCACAGACGAAACCAAACACATAGTATTTGCTACAGGCCCTGCGGGCACAGGTAAAACCATGCTGGCCATGCTGGCTGGTATTAAAGCCTACAAAGAAGGATCAGTAAGCAAACTAATTCTAACACGTCCAGCGGTAGGAGTGGACGATGAAAAGCACGGCTTCCTACCAGGTAATATTAATGCTAAGATGGAACCATGGACTAAACCCTTGTTTGATGTTATACAAGAGTACTATAGTCCTAGAGAAGTAGCCCGTATGCTAGAAGAACAGATAATTGAGATTTCTCCACTAGCATTCATGAGAGGTCGCACATTTAAGGGAAGTTGGGTCGTTGCAGATGAAATGCAAAACGCCACCCCTGGACAGATAAAGATGCTCCTAACGCGACTCGGTGAAGGTTCTAAAATAGTAGTAACAGGTGATACACGTCAGGCAGACCGTAGTGATAGTGACAACGGATTACTAGATTTCAAACATCTTGTTGAACGATACCAACAAAGTAAGTACGTGGCCGGTGTTGAATTCCAATCTAGAGACATAGCTCGTCACCCAGCTGTAAAGGAGATTCTATCGATCTATGGCGAAATCTAAACGATCAAAATCGTAATCAAATAATTCAGGACTGAACCGGGCTGAAATTATCAGCCTAGGTTCATTGTGGTTAGTTATTGGGCGATGAGGTAAACCATTATTAACAAATGCTGGTTGTGATACTGGCAATCGTGCCGCTTCTCCCCTAGTTATTTCTTCAGGCCATCCTAATGATCCAGGATATCTAGCACTGGTACTATACCCAGGGATTCCAGCTTCAATATCAGCATCGTACCATACAGTATAGCTATCATGGTAGTTTTGTATAGGAATGTTCAAGGCCATACATCTTTCCCACCATTTAATTTCGTCAACATGTATACAGGCTTCTGCACCTGCTTTATTTGTTCCAGCCCAGATAATACTATACCAACGATCTAATAGATTTAAACGTGTAAGTAAACTAATAAATGTAGGGCAGTTTTGTTTGATTAGTTCCACATCTATGTGTACAAAATTTGCTTTGTGTTCATCAAATATATGTGAATAATGTTGATCAAACAACTTTATAAATTCTTGTTGAATAGCATCTAGTTCTGGGATGTTAATTGGTTTAAAAAACCATGAGGGTCTGTTAGGAGTCATATAAATTATTTATAGGAGCGGTATTATCGTTAAATAAAAATATGAATGTATTAATTTATGGCCGCCCTTTGTGTACAGATCATCAAGGGTTTAGTGAAATATATTACCTTTTTAAAACTCACTACAAACATTACGGTCAATACCCTGACGACATAAATTGGATGAAAATCTGTCCTCTTTATCACGAATCGCCACAAGATATTATTAATTTATGTGATACTCCGCCTGATATTATCTTCTTAAGCCTATATGTGTGGAACAAGGCATTTATGTTAGATCTCATTAATCTATGCCATAGTGTTTGGCCTAACGTTCCTGTATTCTGTGGTGGACCTGATATTGATTTAAATGACCATTCAGAAATGTTATCTCTTTCAAACGTCTTGGGAATAATTGAAGGTGAAGGTGAAGTCCCAATCACAGAGTTAATTGACAGATATCATGACCATTTGCCAATTGATAACATAGATGGACTATGGCTAAGAAAAAATGATTCTTTTATTAAACCAACAAATTTAGCCAGTAGAATTGCATATTCAAACGGAAAAGGTTCTAAGAATATGTTGGGATTCACTTATGTTTCTTACAGTTGTTTATTGGAAAACATCAATGAAATATTAACTGATGTAGACAAAGAAAAACAATCGCCAACATTTACACATACCATGTTTTATTGGCAAACTGCACGTGGATGTCCATATGGTTGTGTTTTCTGTGACTGGGGTGGTGGTATACAACAAAAAGTCAGACGTAGAAATCATCAGCATCTAGAACAAGAAATTGAACTCATAGTCAAGTATTGGCCAGGATTATTTTTAAGTGATGCAAATTTTGGTATTTTTGAAGAAGACTATCAAATTACCTGTACATTGGATCAACTATTAAACAAGTACAACAAGAAATCTTACTTAATTTACGGTAGTTTTGCAAAAAATAACCCTGACAGAGTCAAAAAAATCTTAGATATTTTTAACAAATATCAGGCCAGTGAGTTTGATCACGACATAGCAGACAATAATCAAAAATATATTCCTATGCAGAATGCTGACGAAGGAGTTTTACAAGCAATCAAACGAGTACAATTAAGTCCAGAAAAACTTGCTGGCTATTATGATTATGAAAACGAACCTTGGCCAATAAAGTTCCAAATTATTCTAGGTCTTCCAGGTAGCAATTCTTCTATAGAATTAACCAGTCATTGTAGATACTACGATGTTGAAGGACATACACAATGTCATATGTTAGAAGTCAGCCCACAGGCGCCAATGAGTGAACCTGCATTTGTCAACGACAATTCAATTGAATGGTTTTATAGTAAAAGAAGTTTTTTAGAGTTTGGTGGTGAAGCTGGTATTACTCCAAAATATACAAGTCAAATTAGATATATTAAAAGTTGTAGTTCTTTTACTGTTGATGATTTAATAAATCAAATAGTTATGCATAATTTCTTAAAATTCTTAGAAGAATTTTATGTGCTTAAAATGGCTAGGCAATTAGCAAAACTTAACGGATATACTGCTTATGAATTTTATCAACCCATAGTTAATCGATTCTTAACAGATAGATCTTGGTTAAATGTTGATATATCTAGAAAATCAGTTACTGATTGGATTATGCATGGTGCTATGTATAATTCAGTGGGCAAGTCACACATTACTGCCGATGAGGTTTTGATAGAACGAGTAATTAGTAAATTTAATCAAGGCAGTTTAGTTTCAGATCTATTATCAATGGTAGGTCATATGCATGAACATATGGAACAGGCTATTACGATTGGATGTTTAGCACTACCGGGGTCAACTGAATCAGTCGATTATCGATCAAACTTATCATTTACAGACAATAGAATAACTATAAACGCAAAACAAAAAGAATTAACTATAACTCGCCCGTTGTATATAAAATTTCAAGGAATGGATAGTTTAAAAAATCGAAGTTCGGCTAAACGATCTGCTTTCTATAAGAATATTCTAGTTAAAAACAAAGTCATAGAAATAGTTATAGATAATGCTTGTCAGTAGGTATGCTAGGAGTTTTAATAGTAACTACTTCAGTTTCTTCAAGGTATTCGATTTGACTAATATCACCGGGCTCTAACACGCAAATTTCTCCGGCAGTGAACATTTGCCCATTGCAAATTTGTCGACCACTAATAACCAGAGTTATTTCGTAAGCCAGTTTATGAATATGGCTAGCAGTTTGCCCACGTGGATTCTTTTGGTAACATATTTCGAAATCAGTGGTCCGATGCACAGCACCATCGAAGTTGCCTATAAACCAACCACGGGCTCCGCAATTATTTAAGGTTGTTCGTTTCATTGATAGTAGTTATGCACTCGTCGATATAATTGCCATAAGCCTCGTAGAAGTATTCAAACATCTCATTAAATTTCTTGCCACTTTCGAAGCTATTTTTAATGATTTTCTCTTCGGTTAGGTCTAAAATCACGTTCATTTGTTCATCTTTTTTACGTATACCTTGCGTGATATACATACGCTCATCCCACTCAATATTCTCAGGATTTGTCATATAACCAGGTTGAGCTGTTTTAGTGGAGTCTTTAGGTCTAGCTACATATTGAGCTACTAGATAAATGTTTAAATTTGCCATGGTAAAATTCCTATAATCTAATTTTTGGTATTTGAGATTGCCACTGTTGCCAAATACTAACTATTTCATAACTTAATACTTTTGTGTTATATTCACTAACCCAATATCTGGTTTCAGAGTCGACATGTAATTTAGGGAATACCATTTCTAAATATCGTAAATGTTCACTGGGGGTAGGATGTGGATCTCGGGGATATTTTTTAAGTTTTTTTAGAACTAATCCAGTCCGATAATCGATTAATTTTAATAATTCTTTTTTGTTTTGATCATAAATTGATTTTTTAATTTTGTCAAACTTTTTAATTTCTTTTTTAACGAAATCTGGGTAATGATCATAATTATTAAAATAGTATTCTTCAAACGAAGGAAAATTAGTTCCTACAAATTTATAATATTCTCCAGGAAGATCTACAGTATCCTTGACTAATCTAGTTAATTCAAGGTCTGTTGGTAAGTAATCTAGAGTTAATCCTTGCCCACTAAACCAGTCAAACTTTGCTACCAACTCATAATAGCTTGGTTTTATTTTATCTACGGTCTCGGAGTATAATGCAATAACATCAGTAACTTCGTCATTAAATTCAGTTAATTCGAAATTACTAGTGGATAGATCAAAATTCGGACTTAATGTCAATGGAAGCATTGATAAGAACTCATAACACACGCCCAATGATTCAAGAAGATTACTAATAGCAGTAATTGATGCTAGATCTCTTATAAGTAATCCACGATAATCAGCAGTATCTCCCATATGATCAGGGTCGAAAATCCAATTACCTTTTGAATAACTGTCATTCCTAGTAACAGATGTCCACATAATGATGATGGTATCGTCGGCAGTAAATTTATTTCTTAAATTAGCTTCTATTACTGAATTAAAAATATATTGGTTTCCACCTCCAGCATGCCCCCAATTTTCGTAATATGAAAATTTGCGCCCTAAGATATCTGCCCATGTGGGCCAATCATAATTTGTAAAACTGCACCCAAAGGTAAACAGTCTTCCAGAGTAATTAAGCAATTTGTGTTAACTCCACAAGTGTTGCACTTAAATTGATTTCTTGATCAGCAACCAAAGGTACATTTACTAGACCTTTGCGAATAATAACAATAGCTTCATCTTGTTGCTCTGGGGTTTTACCCCAAATGTCAAGATTGTCATACATCCAACGATACATACCGTCCATGTCTTCTGCGGCTGCTTGACTACAGATCAGTGTACGAGCTTCTTTGATTTTACCTGCTTTGAATAAATCTACAGCATCTAATCGCCAATCACCTACTGCACCATCACCATCGCTAGGTTTACGTAGTACTCCAACTTGGCTATTTTGTTGCACTAGATTCAAACATTTACGTAGGTCTGGATAGGTAGCTTTGACATAGCTGTCTAGGTTATCTAAATCAAATTCAACGCCTTCTGTGACCAATACTGTAGCAACTCTGGCTGTGAACTCTGTATGATCTGCCTTGGCAATCTGTAAGGTTTGACAACGACTGTGTATTGGAGGAAGAATCTTGTTAGGATAGTTACAGGTTAAGATAAAGCGTACACTTTGACTGTATTCTTCCATTAGATTACGCAGTGCTGGTTGTACTGACACAGGATTCATATAGTCAGCTTCGTCAATTAATACTACCTTAAAAGCACCATATGGCATAGTCTGACAAAAATTAATAAGTTTGTCAATCCATTCTACTTTACGTGCTTCTTTACTTCCGTTAGCAGTAAGTACGTCATAGTCATCTACACCAAGTTCATTAATCAGCATACGTGCCAGTGTGGTCTTGCCTGTTCCTGGACCACCGTGAAACATCAAGTGCGGAATGGTCCCAGCTTTGATCCAGCTAGCAACTTGGTCACGTTGATGATTATCCACAAACACATAGCCATCTAGTGTTTTTGGTCTATACTTTTCTACCCATAAATCTTTCATTTGTTATCCTTGCAATCACATGGTTTACGGCCTTGACAGCAACTGCCTGAGCAACTGCGGTCCTTGCCAATGTTTAATAGTACTAGTATAACAAATGCTAACAAAACAATCAAGGTCAATATCATCATTTTCTTTTGAGTATCTCCATTAAACGATCTCGCTCCCACTCTGCTTCTTGCTGTGGGAAGTCTGGACAGCGTTTATATTCATCTTCTATAAAACATTTTAACACATAAAGATCATGTTTGTAAGTGCATTGAGTAAATCCGTCAGAATGAGGATCGCTGGCCATACGAGCCAGCTTCCTGATTGCGCTTACTACTTCGTGGGGGATAAAGGGTGTGTCTTCCAATTACAAGCCGCGACCAATTGTTTCGTCTTGCATAGGTTCATCGCTGACCATTAGAATGTCTGCATCGTCAATACGGCGGATGGTTTTCTCACCTTCTGTATCTTCAATTAATATACCTCTGGTCCAACGACCGTGTTTGACTAGAACATATTGGCCAACCTTGACATCTTTTTGGTTAGGGCCAATAGCATAGACCTTACCCCAGCGTGGGTGAACACCTTCTAGTTTACCGTCACTGTGTGGAATAATGATTCCACCGTGCGATATTTTTTCTTTGAAATTCATGTCAGTTACAACAACATAATTTTTTATTGCAGTAAACTTGGTAATTTTCTTTGCGTCATATACACTCATGTTATAGCCTTTGTGGTCCGTTAGATTTTTTATCACCCAATCCAATAACACTTGGATCTAATAGTTCTTGAGTAACATCTGCTTGATTAGCCACGCTGTCAGCAAAACTGCCACGAGGTTTAACATACGCAGGAGGATCATTTGACTCTACAACTGGGGTGTCGTGATCTACTGTGGGTTGTAGTACTGCTGGTTGTGGTGTAGTTGGATCAGCATCAGCAGATTCACTTATTGGAGTTTCATCTGCCAAAGGGCTGTTGTGTAATTTATTTGCGTCAGCCATGATCTGTGCGCGAGTTTTGATAATTTTGCCACCTGGTCCTAATTGATCACCGCGGGCATTAACATTCATATTGCCTACAGCAATGGTAGTTTCGTTTGACAAACGAATTCTATCCATGTCAATTGGCACACCTCTGGCTGTTCTGTGATTTGTTGCCATCTTTTGTTTCTCCTAATATATGCGTATTTATTTGAGGAATTCTTCTATGTCTAAATTATAATAGATACTGTTGATTTTATGTACACCTAATAAGAACAATACGTAACTTGCTACACTTGACCCACGTCCTACTCCCCAGACTACATTATTCTTACGTAAGGTGTCTACTAGATATTTCATATAACGTAACAAATTAAAAGCATCACGTTCTTGGAATAACAGTAATTCTTCGCCCACTCGCTGTAGTTCATAGTCTTGTGTACATAGGCCTAGAACATAAGCAGCAATGTCTAGTTCTTTGTATTCATCTGGCATGCGCCAGTGGCTTTGCCAACGATTGTCAAAGAAACTAACTGTTTCGCCAAGCTCAACATATCCACGTAGCCAAGGAACTTCTGCGTGTAATTCATCACGACTTTTATTGTACTCTTGCGGATCTTCGACCTGAAAGAGACTCAAATCCAAGTTGGGATTACTATACAGTAAGTTACACAATTCGTTACTATCCGTATACCTTCTGCCGTATTGATCGTACTTCATTAGTAGGTAATATCCTTAGGACCATCTGGTCCTAGTCTGCCTGATTTTTGAGCGTCCTGCATCATTTTTTTATTACGTGCTTCTACTTCTAGGGCATAGTCTTGAATTAATAAATTTAATTGATTTACCATGTCTGCGCTACCAATACGGTAAGCATAGCCTAGACGATTCTGCAGCTCAGCTCGTTTACTGTGTAACTCTTCATCTGATAATTTTGATAAATCTGGACTTAATGGATGCATAAAAGAAAACTCCTTATACTACATTATATATTAATGCAGCATAAGGAGTCAATGATTTTGGTAGATATTAACTTAATCTATACCAAGTTGATTCACTTGAATGGTAGAAGAACGAAATAGTAGTGCTATTAGCTAAGGTAATAGTACCACTTGGTTTAACTACTGTGCCAGGATTTGGATTTACAGTCAATGCCGTAATACCATATGTTGAGCTGACAGTAACCAATGTAGCATCAACGTTAGCACTTGGTAGTGTAATAGTACCAGTTGCTAGTACGTTGTTTGTACTTGGATCAATAATCAAACGTTCAACGTTGTTGTTAATAGTAACACTAAATCCGCTAGTTGGTGAGCTATATTGATATCCACCAATAATTCTAGCACCACCTGTGTATAAGTTACCACCAATACTTGCACCACCGTAGTTGATCAATGTACCTGTATTTGGGCCCGTTGTTGGTGTTGTGTCTAATAGCCATAATGCTGTGTTATTGGTTAATACAACATCTGCTGTGCCATCTGGATCAAGTGTGATATTAGCACCACTGCCTGCCCAGGTAATAATACTACCATTGACACTTAGATTACCAGTAATATTAGCAGTAGTAAAGTTGCCTACGTTACCTGCAATTTCTACGTTATAGTTACGTAGTACATCGTTAATTAACACTGTGCTGCCAGCGTTGTATGTGCTAAATTCAAATACGTATGTGCTAGCTGGCAACGAAACTGATGTGCCACTTGTATAACCTTGTAATGTGCTAACGTTGGTAATTGAGCTTGGTAAGGTCAATACTGTAGTGTTAGCTGTAGTAACTTGTAATCTTAGTCGTGTGTATAAATTAGTTGTTGGCCAAGTAGCCGCAAATGCCATTGTAGCTGTACCACTGACTGCTACTGTTTGGAAATGTCCTTGAGTCCAATCAACTGTAAAACTTGCACCTGTTGAAATAGTACCAAAATCATATTTGGTTTCAACAGCTTGTAATAGTTGTGGTTGTGTAATATAGGTATAGTTCATTGTGTTAGTAGGTGTACCGCTTTGACCTACTGAACCTAATGGTCCTTTTAACACAGCATAAGTCTGTAAATCTGTTAATTCTGCAGCCGCAAAAGTAAAGTTATTGACAGTATTAGTAAAATTATCGCGGAAACCTTGGCTGTTGTTGTCCTGCCCAGCTATTGGGTATGTTCCGTCAATATTTTGTGGATTAATATTACTCATTTAAAATCTCTCGTTATGTGTTTATTTATCAGACTACAAGTGTATTTATAGCATTTTGTACCTAGTTAAAAACATTCTGATGCGGGAATATTACGTAACTATCACCAGATTCTGGTATGCTGTATTTGTCTCTGTAGTCATAGAATTTAGTACCATTTCCGTCAAATTCTGTATTGACTGTTTTAATCTGTTGCGGAATAACACTGTAATTTGGTAAAGTTGCACCAGTTTTAATCACAGGGTCATAATAAATGTGTGTACCACCATGTGTGTACCCTTGGCGTACATACAGTGCATTGTTATAGATCATATCTTGATAGATCTGTATACTGCCTGTTGGTACAGTGTAGTATTGGCTAACACGATAAGTACCACGTTTTCCTAGGGAACCACCAGGTTCAGCAGATGTCAATTGACTAGTGATATATGTATTAGTTGTGATCACGCTAGTGCCACCTGCAATAGCATTACCGTATATTTCCATACCTACATAGAATGTTGCTGTAACTGTACCACCAACAGTCAACACATTGCCTGTGATACTGCTACTAGTTGAGCTAGGGAATAGTGTAGGTGTTAGAGTCACATAGTCATTGCTGTCAATGTTCACAGTCCAAATGCCAATGCGTTGGTTTAAGGTAGGATAGTGTGTAACTCCAGAGGTAACTCTATTGTCAATCCATTCTTTGTATCCTGGTACATAAGTTGAAGCATCCCAACCTTCTGAACCTTGATAGTCCCACTCACTGGCTGGCGTTGGGCCATCCCACGGTGCTAGGCTATCACTCCAGCCTTGATTGTATGAGTTAGTACCAGTTGTGCCAAATTCTTGACGGTAGAACACTAAGGTTTGTCCGCTAGAGTATGAAGTAATACCGTCAAGGCCACCACTACTGTTGATTTCTAACACACTGCGTTCATTGATAATTTCAAACGATGTGTTAACTGCATAGTCAACTGTGCCAACGTCAGTGAATATAGTATTCAGTGCTGGGTAGCGATCAAATGTAGTTTCACGGCTAGGTATAAATGCATTGGCTGTAATATCGTAGTTAGCAGTGTAATTGTTGTCAAGTAAGTAGCGATCAACAACAAAGTTGAGATCATTTAGGTCATATCCCTGTTGTTGGAAACGCCAAGCTACAGTGTCGCCCATGCCTGGTTCTACATAAGCCAAGACCACTGCGCGAACAAATCCTAGTTGTTTGCCGTTTGGTTGCACACTGGTCATCCAGTCTGGCAAAGCACCCTTGTTAGCATAGCCAATGTTATTGACCACAGCATCATCTAGGTTAGTAAATGAATTGGGTGTAGCAATGATAAATGCGTTACCGGCTGTGTCATAGTAAGGATTAGCAATAACACCTGTTAGGTTGATACTGTCGCGATTTTGTCCTACAGGAGGAGTATTTTCGTCTTGGATTTCAACATAAACAACATCATACTTGATATGCTGTTGACCAATGGTAGTGCCGTTTGGAATTTGATTAGATACAGTGTAGCCTAAACTATAATCAGTAGGCACAAAAACCAAAGTAGTTTGATTCCAAGTACCAACTACTGCGCCTGTGTTATTGTCTGTTACGTCATAGACGTTGTCAGTTCTAGCCACGGCGCTTTTTACATTACCAAACAGCAGGCGTTTACCAAAGTGATTGGTTTTAACTGCGTTAGCATATTCTGCAGCAGTGCTAGGGTTAAGCCCAGCTAGGAATAGAGTTTTAATGTCTTTACTACGACCAAACCAAGGGTCAGTGTGTCTGTAGATTGCATCAGGCGGAAACACGCTAGAATCTAACATGATAGTTTGGAATTCTCTGCGTTGGTATGGAGTTAAGTATGCTTTGAGATACAGATTCTCATATGGTTTAGTATTTCTTTCTCTGACTACAATACTAAATGTCTGCGTAGCACGTGCAGTTTGATCAAAGGCAATAGCATCAACACTAAAGTTAAATGTGTGGTCAAATGTAGTGGGATTCGCTACAGCAACATTATTAACATCAAATGTAGTGTATCCATTGTCTAAACTAAACAGCTCAAAACTCACACGACCTGAAATTAATCCGTCTGGTTGTAGTTCTAGTCCCTGTGGTAAGCTGAGATATGCTCCTGGTGTATAGGTATAGTAAACTGACTTACCTTCACTGCTGAGTGCTGTGATGCTAAGATCACTGACTGCACCATTTTCAATAGTGCCCAAATAACTAGGGGTTAGCCATTCAATGTTGTTGTACAAATCGCCTAAGATAGTCAGTGTATATAGTTGTTTGGTAATGTATCCTGGATAATCTCGTTTGTAAACTTCAATTGAGAAATTATAAGTTGTTTCATTGGCTATCTGCACAGGTAAAGATCCAGTGATCCACCCTGAATTAACATCGCAAGATAAGGTTGATGGTAGTTGTAAACTACCTTGATCAAAATATCCTGCGTCAAAGCCTGCACCTTGTGTATTTGGACTACCATCAACAGTTACCCCTACGCTAGTGATACTAGTTGGGATACTACGGGTATTGGCACCTTTAATATAAGCATAACTGCCACTGATTAATCTAAACGCATTTGCTGAGTTGTACTGTGCCGCTACTGATGTTACACAGCTCACGCTGGTTGGATATATGCTGACATTACTACCATTGATCTGTATGTTACCTGCACCAACGTTAAACGTGCCTGACGTATATTGTACAGCTAGAACAAATGGGTTTACAACATTTGAACTCCATCCGTCAGTGTCAATTGTGCCATGCGGATCAATTACAGTAGCATTGGCACCAGTGCTAGGTTGTGTGATATAGTCACCAATATTAGCATTGAATGTTACGCTAGTTGGTGAAATAGTCACTGTTAATGGCCAAACTGTAAGATTGCTGCCGTTTAATTGTAGATAGCTATTGGTTGTAGTTACAAACCCGCCAGTTAAAAACTGCACAGGTACAACAAGGGTATTGGTTACGTTACCAGTTACTACAGCATTAGCAGTATTACCACTGATAGTTTGTGTGATATAACTGCCTTTGGTCGCTGTTAGTACCCCGCCTGCTAGAGCAATAGTTCCTGTTAAGCTGGCTCCGCCCAAGGTCATAAAACCTGTAGTTGTACTAACATTACTGATAGTGGCATTAGCGCCACTGCTGGCCTGTGTGATGTAGTCACCAACATTACCGCGAACAATAGTATTACCAGTCAATTGGACTGTGGTATAATTATTAACAGTGGCATTGTACCAAACTAGACTAGTTTGCTCTGAGTCTGGGTCTGTGTAGTTTTGTAAGACCTGTATTTGTGTGCCGTTGGTCAATGGTGCAATAGTAGGAGTAACCAATGAGCTAGTACCCACAGTGATACTGTTATTAGTAACCACTGCATCGATATATGATGGTTCACTGACTATATTCTGTTCATCAAACGACCCAGCGTCTAGTGTTGGGATAACATACTGCAAAACATCACTGTCAAGGTCAATGGCCTGTATCTGTTGGCTAAACCAACCACCCTGACGTTCTGGAACAAAGTCAGCTTGTGTAGTTGTGATAATTGGAAAATGTCTAGCACCAGTATCCACGGTTAGTGGTTTACCATTGACTGTTGTAGCATCAACTGTCAGCAATGTGCTGTCATCTGTCAGATAAGCACGTGGCTCTACTAACATCTTATAAGTGCTTAGATCATAGTTAGCACCATCAAATACTTCTATACTAAAGTCAAAGTTTTTACTAATTGACCCTAGAGGAAATTGCCAGCCTAGATCATCCCAGGGTGTGTCGTCCCAACCTGGCTCACCTGCGTAGCCATTTGCTGGAATTGGTTGCAGATATCCTGACAATAGGCCTGATGTTGTTAAAGTTAACCCTGGAGGTAGTGTACCAGTTTTAACAGTCCAAGTTTCTATTGCACCTACAATATATTCTGGTGCTTCTAATTGTATGTTGACGTAACTACCATCAAAGTATGTGCCAAGATCAACATTACGTGGAACAATAATAGGAGGAGCAACGTTGGTGATTGTTAAAGTAAAACTTCGATCAGCTAGGCCACCATCACTGAGATTCTGTACACGCACAGTAAATGAGTATTCTTGATTTTGATCAGGGCCTGCTGTGCTTACTGGAATACCCTGTACGTATCCTTTAGAATTGGCCGTATCAGATACTACCTGCATACCTGGCGGAAGAGTACCTGACACTTGGAAAAATTTTAGTTGCCCACCTGCGGCATCAAATGCGTCAAGAGGCAGTTGATAGAACTCTTCTTCAGGTACTATGCCTAAATTACCTGCAGGTGTTATCCAGACTGGATATGCCATGTGTTATCCTACTTTATACCATTTACTTTCTACCGCATGATAGAAGTATTCTGCTTTGGTTCCTGCTGCTAATGTGATATTACCACTGTTAAGTAATGTTGTTCCTGGGTTAGCTACAACATTTAGGAATTGGATTGTCTGTGTTGTGCTGACTGTGACCAAAGTAGCATCAACGTTAGCACTTGGTAAAATTACCGTAACATAATCGCTGATAACCTGTGTTGGATCTAAAACCAAACGTTCTACACTGTTACCAATAGTAATACCAACGTTAGCTAATACGTTGCTGTATTGGTATCCTGCAACAATTCTAGCACCTGCGGTGATCAATGGCCCATTAACAGTTAATAAATTATGGGTTGCACCAGCACTTAGGATGTTACCTGATGTATTAACAGTAGTAACCAGTCCAGTGGTTAGGTATGCGGCTACGTTGACGTTACTGTATGCGCTAGGACTAGCTAGTAAGTTAGTTAATTGGCTACCATCGCCTATAAAGTATCTAGCTTGCACAGTACCTGAAGGAGCATAAATGTTGGCCGCATTAAACCCGATGGTTGAAATGTCTGAAAAGTTAGTGTTTACCTTGATAAAGGCATCACGTAGATCATCACCTGTGCCATCGTTTGGCGCGGCACCTACGTTTACTGTATTAAATGATACTGTGGTAATAGTCATAATTGTAACCTAGAAGAATCCTATATTGTAGTATTTATCTAGGGTTAAGAAACTAGAATGACGTGATAACTGAAGTTTTGACCCAGGTGTTAGGAGCAATGCAAAGGTATAAATTACCGCCAGTTACGGCTACTTGTCCTGAAGATCCTGAACTGTTGCTGTGTGTTGGTCCTGGGCTAACTAGTGTTACTGGTGTTACTCCTGGACTGTTGATATTGGCCTGTATGACAGCAAAATTATTGTTGATGGTGCTGAATGCGGTACGTAATGGATCACCATTGCCTGCACCAGGACCTGTACCTAAGTTTACGTTTGCTAATGTTATTGACATACTAGACCTCTTAATTATCTAGTATTTATCTTACCAACGGCGGATTTTCTCTATGTTTTTATCGTTGTAAGCACCGTAGAGTGGTGCACGACCCCATCCTGGGTTTAAAGGATCAGTGCCAGAAGTTATATCCTGTTCTGTGTAGATACGCATCATGTTGTTGGTTAATGCGTTGATTTTATAGCCTAGGGTTTTGGTAATCCACGCACAGCTATGCCATTGCCAATCTTCATATCCAGGTTGTGTAGGGTCGTCTATATTAGCTACAGTGTTAGAATGAGCAAAACAATAAGTTGATACTTGATCCATTAAAGAACTAGATCCTAACCAAAAGATATCTTCTACTCTGGTATGTCCATCATAATCCCAAACATGATAATGATCTCCGTGTAACATGGTTTGATTATTAGGAATTTCTTTTAGGTCTTCTGCTAGACTTTTGCTTGAATCAAATACAATGTCGCTACGTAATCGCACTGCGTAGTCGTACACAATCTGATTCTTTTGAGCGTAGTCCATTTTTAGCTTGTTGGCTTCGTAAACACTGCGCCACATGCTGACTTGATATTTGCCTGCTACAGGATCCCAACGACGACCACCCCAAAGTTTTTTGCTAGGCTGTAGGTCATACTCTTCTACCATGATAGTACGTGGCATCCATTCACTGTAGAATTTGACAAATTTGTCTTTGCTGGACAGTTGTGCATCATGCCAATCATTACCTGTACTGGCCGCACCTTCACGGTTAGCAAAGTTGGTACCGCGGGTTTCGCTGTCCCAAAAGTGTGCAAATACATCACAGTCGGGTAGTAGGTCGCCTACATAACGTTTGATATTTTCTGCTGTGACATGTCCTGTGCGGTTCTGCCCGCTAAAACAAAGTGCTATTCTCATTGAAACCCTTTAAATTGAAAAACTACTACCACATCCACAGGTAGTTTGCGCATTTGGATTTTTAATACTAAATTGACTACCGTGTAGACTTTCTGTATAGTCTACTTCAGCGCCTTGCAGATATTGACTGCTCATGCTGTCTATTACTAGTGTAACACCATCAAAGTCAAAACTCCAATCATCGTCATTGGTTTCTTCTTCAAAAGTAAAACCATATTGGAATCCACTGCATCCACCACCGCTAACAAACATACGCAATTTGAGATTAGGATTGTTTTCTTCTGCTATGAGTTCTTTAACTTTAGCAATAGCACCAGGTTTTACAGTTACAAATGAGTCCATATTAGGTCCTTTAAGATATTTATATTATAATAGCATATATTAGAATAAATATCAAGTATGCCTAGCCTTGCTACTTATAATTTCTTTTCTAAGCTATCTGAAATAGATCAATCATTAGTTGAAAATGATTTCATGCGCCCTATAGCAGACATTGATGCTGATACAACCAGTATGTTATATCAACTCTGTCAGACTATTGAGTTATCAGTATTTACTCGTCCTAAAGAAAACAGCATTGGTAATATGGAGTATAAATTAATTTATTCACATAATGGTAGTTTTAGTTTTGACCAAGATCCCTGTACTGTTGAGTGGGATAGTAGTACTGTAATTTTTAAAGAAACAATTGAAAAATTAGGTATTACTCCCCTGGGGCTACGCATTATTAAAATGAATCCTTTGGGATTCTTTGACAATCACACCAGGATTGAAGATAGATATCACATGCCTACAGATTCTATCAATGCAGGATTTAATATATTTTGGATTCCTTTGAATTATGTTGCTGAAAGGTATTTTGCTGTTGAGAACCGCGGATACTTTGAACCTAAAATGGGTCATGCATATTGCCTAAACGAAGGTGTACATGACTATGCTATGCTTAACTTAGGCACAGAACCTATGTATAATTTAGCTGGCGTTTATAAACAACATAAATAATTATGCAGCGCCGATATTCATCGACGTCGGAAAACTAAGACGCCTGGGATAATAATCCTTTTACTAATTTGTTAAATTAGAACGCCTTCCGTGTGTGATTTCTCACTAGCAATAAAATCTAATTAAAATTTATTTGAGGAAAATTTATGAAAATTACTAAAATTCCTGGCCTGGGAAGGTTTGGCCATTTTATTGATGATGTAGATTTAAATACCATTTCTGACGAAGAATGGATGGAAATTGGCAATTTACATCTTCAGGGATTAGTTACTATTATTCGCGGTAATACTCTTGACTATCCACGTTATAATGAACTAATGTTAAAATGGGGCACGCCAAGATTTCCGCGTCCAGTGAATCTATATTTAAAATATGGAAAGCCATTGAAAGAATTAATATTCAACAATGAGCTCAATGCAGAAGAAATGGAATCAGTTCAAAATGCTCGCCGTTGGTTAATTGACAAGCACATGCAACTAGTTCGCGTAACACCTAAGAAAAATCGTCGTGGACAATCTATTGGCATCTTTGGAGATGGTGAGTTGAATTGGCACAGCAATGCCTGTTCAGATGTTAGTTTTGCTCCTGGAGTGTCTTTGATGGGATGGGAAAACTTCGTAGGATCTGCTACAGGGTTTTGTACAACCACTGACTATTATGAATCACTTAGTGAAAGTTTCCGCAGTGAACTAGATGAAATGGTAGTAGTACATAACTATCACGAAAAAGGAGTTCACCCAGAAGTAGTACCAGATCAAGAAGCATTTTATAAAGAAAACCAATGCCCTGAGCCAGATATGAAAGTACCGTTGGTTATTACTAGCCCTGGTGGGGTAAAAGGTATTCACTTAGGCATCACCACGCTTGACTATATTGAGGGCATGTCTAGAGAAGAAAGCACAAAGATATTTGAAACTATTAAAAAAGGTATTTTTGTTCCAGAGTACATGTATGATCATTGGTACAAAGGTGATCGTGACCTTATGATATTTGATAATTCAATTACCTTACATCGTAGACTAATTGAACCTGCAAAGGGACGTTTACCTGACAGAGTAGGTCTACGTTTACAATTTGATTATGATAAACTAGCAGGTGAATACCTACCATTTGCACAAGACGAATACAATCAAGAACGCAAGCATAGAGTTGATCTATTCCCTATTGCCACTGCTGATATTGAAGTGATGTAAGTTTAAGAAGTTAGTCGCTGGTACGAAGGGAATATTCCGTTCCCTTCGTATTTTTTTGGATCAAAATCACAGTTAGGAACCATTTTACCATTTGGATACACAATAGTATCTGCAGGTATGTCTTTCATAATTATTAGTCCTGGGCCAATAATAACATTGTCACCTACTGTGACATTCTTTTCCATGGTATTTAATATACGAACGTTAACACCTACGTAGACATTTTTGCCCATGGTCACACTGCCTGCGACTCCACCATCACCAGAGAATGAACAATTTTCCCCTACAATACTGTTGTGCCCAATACCAACTCCTTGCATAAGGGTACAAAAATCCTCAACGGTGGATCTAGGCTCAACATACGAGTTTAACAGTGCTAGCGTATTTTTACCAACAGTGGCATATTTGCTGATATCTGCTTTGGGGTGTATTAGATTCGCCAACTGACATCCAGCACGCTTAACTAAATCAATGCGTTGCAATCTTAATAAGAATGTGTTTTCGTTGGGATTATCGGTATTGGTATAACCTGGAAAATAGGTACAGACAAAAAATTCAGCTGTGCTAATAAGATCCTGTATGGTTTGATTTTCTTTGTCTAGTAGATCTAGATCAGATCCTATAACATCTATACCTTCAAATTTCTGTCCTACATAAAAACGATCTAAAATTCCAATTACTTCGTAATTAGTTGCTTCAGCTATTTCTAATAAAGGTAAGATGTTGTATCGTGTACCAACTAGTACAAGAGGAGTTCGCATTTAGATCCTTTGATTAATAATGTCCCAATCAATGATTTTCCATTGATTAGTTAAGTAGCCTTTTTTATCTGCTTTATAGTCAAGAGCCCATGCATGCTCCCACCAGTCAACTAACAGTGCGATATCTCGTCTAACTTCGTGATTTTTAATTGTTTTAATCTCGCCACGGTATGAAAGATAGATCCACCCTGAACCCTGTATCTTCATAGCTTCTTTTTCAAAAGCTTCTTTGAATTTATCAAAACTTGTAAAATGTTCATTGATTAACTCTAGACTTTTACCTACGGGTAGATTTGAGCTTTTTGGCGCACGGAATTGTGTGAAGTATAAGTCATGTAAGAAAGCGCCTGCTTCGTTGAAGTCTGCATCACCTTCGCCCTTGTTGTAGCGATCAACATAGCCTTTGTATAGGCTACCATAGTGATAGTCTAATGTGGCCTTGCTTAGACTTTTACCTAGAGCACCACGATCATAAGGCAGTGGAGTTTGGGTAAGTGTTTTAGGCTCCTTGCCTTCGTTTAATGTCCATTTAATAAAGTTATACATAATTTTCCATAAATATCTATGTCCAGTCGTCAACAAGGCTACCAAGGACCCCTAGTTGTGAACTTTCCTTGTTTTTGCACAGCACAGCCAATGTGGCTTAAAGGTAAATTGGTGCTGGACGCTTATCGTCTGTAAGTAATACGGGCTTTGGTTAAATCATATGGCGTCATTTCAACGTCAACTACGTCACCCATGATAATCTTAATTGTGTGCATACGGAGTTTACCTCCAATATATGCGGTAACAATGTGATTGTTTTCTAATTTCACACGGAACATACTGTTACCTAAGACTTCTTCTACGGTTCCTGATAGTTTTATAACGTCTTCTTTTGCCAATTGATCCTTTCCTTTAATATACTATTTATTGCTCTTCTTCGGGCCTGCTGATAATAGCCCAAGTCATAAACTCTTTAAACGCTTTGTATACTGCTTCTGCTTCCTCTGGGCCTTGTTCTACCTTTACTCCACGAACATAAAAACCATCAGGAGTAATTTTAAGCATTTCGTCATCTGTGCCAGCATTAAAGATAACAGTGTTATTTTTAGGTGTATTTTCCCAAAGTTCATACTCGACGTTAAGGTCTTTTTTAACTGCGTATTGGTAGTCTTTCCAATCATTCCAATACCATTGACTTTCATCACCCATTGACTTCTCCCCACGGGCCATCACACCCTGACCAATCTTGTACGTCAGTGCTCCAAATCATTAGATGATTATACACAGGATATAACCAACCCCAATCAAAGTAGTGCATAGGTTTACTAGTAAAGTCACCTAGCCAATATAATGTCCAACTTAGAATATATCCAATTATTTTTTTCATTTTGCTAATTTTTTATACCATTCTTTTTTAGTACATACATAATCCCATAAATCGTATCGACGATTCGACCGTTTAGGACTTCTAGGATTGCCTTCCATATCAAAATAGATTTTTAATGAATCATTGGCTGAAGTGTAAGGAGCATACACTTTGTAAGGAATTAAGAAATAATAATTTTTATTTTGTTTAGGTTCAAAACACAAAACCCGCAATGTTCCTATTTTATTTTGAATTCCGGCAATAGTAGCATAAGCTGTAGAATAATAGCGAACCTGAACATATTTACTATCGCTGTTGTCTTCTTTAAAATCACTACCTTTAAAGTTTTTTGAATGCTGTGTTAATTTGCCTTGTTTTACAATAGCACGTTCAGTTAATTCTCCTACGTTTAAAAGATTCTCCTTATGAAAAAGAAAAAATGCTTCATTTAACGTCATAGTCTTACTAAGTTGATTACGAGTAAATGCCATATTAATTAATTCTTGGTTCATATTATCCTCTTCTCATTTTACTAACATCGACAGCATCTTCTTGACGGAATACAGGAATACCGTTTGACTTATGTAGTTGTCCAATACCAATCATAGCATCACCTGTGTAGACTTTGTCTGCTGGGCGAGCGGCTACAGCGACACCTGTGTCACGACTTGGTATATGATCAGTAAGGCGGCTAGGGTCAACACGGCTACGCCAATCACTCCCACTAGTAACCACACTTTTACTAGTATTTTTTCTGTTGGACTTAGATTTGTCCACCACCACTTTAGCATCATATTTCTCCAATAATTGTTGCCACGATTCTGCGTTACGACGAGCTTTGTTAGCCTGTTCTGCTGTACGGAATTTCTGTTTACCTTTTTTCTTGCCTGTTGTTGAATACATAGGCGGTAACATGTGCATGGTCATTTGCTGTCCTTTTCTAAACTAACTACTTTCATGTCTGGAAATTTAGTTTTTGCCGTAGTCCACAATTCTTCTTCAGTGTATGCTTGACAGATAAATGTATGGGTGGCAATATCATACATATGAAACATACCGCATACTTCTTCTACATAGACTAACTTCATAGTTTTCTTAACAGTGTCTACACCTTTGGCAATGTCAAGTTCTTTGCGAATATTTCTAAATAAATTAATTAGGAAAAAGGTAGTAAACGTAACTGATATAATACAGTAAACCGTTAAAAATGCTTTTAAAATTTCCATATAATCTATGCCTAAATTGTTATTATATGTATAATTATAGCATCTTTTGGTTAAATTGTCAAGTGGTTTATAGGTGTTGAAGTATTACTTGTAAGCGAGTTTGCTCACATTCAAAGTGGAATTTATAGTCTGGTTTGAATATATGTATAGGAGTCATATCCCATTCGTGATGGTCTAAATTGGCCTTGCACCAATTGGCAATGCTGTTGATCTTGTCAAGATTTGTGACGCGAATAGTTAGTTTACTCTTGCTCATTGTTTAATATCTCATATGTTTTATGTTGTTCCCAACGAAGTTTAAGATCTGGATTTTGTGCTATAAATCGTTCGTACCATTCCCACTCTACTAGTTTTTCTGCTACTAGCTTAAAGTTAGTGGGATGAACACTGCCACCTGAACCAGCAGGGCCAACAGTATTGTATGATCCATTACGCGGGTTTGCCATCTTCTTCCCTGGTAAGAATATCCATCACTTGAAATTTCTCATAAGCATCTTTAAGCCCAGGATGTTTTTCCATGCGCTCTTTAAGAGTAGCTTCTTCTCGCTGTTTTTCAATGGCCCAACGAATAGCACTATCAGCGTCCCAACTTAAGCCAACAGTCACGCCCTGACTCATTACTTGCCACATGCTGCCATCATAGACTTCCATGTTTTGATTGGTAGGATTGTATCTTATCTGCCCAACATTTAACATACCATTATTGTAAATGTTTGGAGGATAGTTTCCTGTTACTGTTACATAGGCACTACTTGTTGCTAGGTTCTTGATCATCGTATAATAATGCTTCTAAAGTTTTATAGTGTTCGTAGGCCTGACGTAGGTTGTCATATTTTTCCAACATATCTGGTTTGGGCTGTAGGATACTTAAACGATCAGTGATACCATTTAAGATACCTTTAAGGCTAACACCATTCATAACAATGTCAGCACCTTCTCCATCTAGGTTAAGCTGACCTTTTACATTCATTTTAGTACTGGTGTTATTGGCCCAAGTAGTGGCTCCTGTACCAGTGGCGGTTAGCACACTATTTGGATACCCACTACCACCATTGGTTATACTGATAGTATGTGTGCCTGACCCAGCTGACCCAGCAGTAGACATAACACCAGCACCTATAGTAATATTACCGTAATTACCTTGACTAGGTACGTGGACTGACATTATTCTGTATCCTTTAATACTTTGCAACCAAGTTTGGTAAACATATATTCACCAGTACCAGCATCATCTTGGATAATAATCCACTCGTCGTTTTCGTGAGTAACTGTACCAATAATGCCATTTGGGCATTCTACTTTTATGCCAACGTAAGAACTATTATTGGACATTATTCTTCCACAAAGTCAACGGTATTACCAGCATCATCTGCACAGATAATACGTACACGTTCACCAGCTTCGTTTTTAATTTCAATTGGACCCCAGATCCACCATTCGCTATCATCTTGGCTCCAAGAGTCGTCTTCACGGCCTTCTAGATCATAAATGCTGTTTTCATCAATAAACTCTTGTAGTTCTTCCTCAGCTTCCTCGTCAAGCCCTTCAATGGTAATATCATACCAGCAACCGCCATCAAACATTTCAACAAGCTCAACGCTTTCAATATTATTGACTTCGCAGTCCAACATATTGATACTGTCTTTACGACCATCACCACCAGGTACTTCTGTAAATTCAAATTCTGGAGGGTTGTCGTCATCTGTTTCTACAGTCCACTCGCCATAACGGAAACCATTCCTAACAGTGATGCTGCCTTCGCCTTCGTCCTGAACCCAATGTTCAGTTTCTTGACAAGATTTTTTATGATAGGTACTAACGGTCCAAATTGCCATGTTGCTTCTCCTTAGGTGTATGAGTATAGTGTAGTGTCATTGAGACCAGATGTCAAACCAAAGTGGTTATTTAAATGATCTAATGCTTGATTAATTTGATCTGTGCTGACGCCGTGTGCTGTGTAACCTTCCTCTAACATACGCACATAGCTATTACTTGGATAGTTAGGTTCTTCTTCTGGATACATTAGGTAGGTCATTGCCGGAGTCAACATACCATTGTGTTCAACCCATACAATAATTTTACCGTAGTATACGGGATATCCTTCTAAGCGGTCCAAACTCTTTTCGCACTCGGGGGTGATTTCCCAAAGAACTCCGTGGGTTTCTGCGCCCATTTTAGGTGAGATTGTAGCAAATGATTTGAATTCAAATTCATAATGCGGTAGAACAGCAGCTCCTAGACTCTGAGCACTTGGGCAGCGTACTGCCATACTGGCCAAGTTTGTGTTCATACCATAACTAAAATATTTCATATTGATAAATTACTGCCCTTTGCTTGTGAGTAAAAAATATGTTGCCCTACTTTAAGTACTTGTTTAGTACGATCACGCCAAGTAGGACTAACGTAATCTGCGTGATAGAATAATGCGTGCTTCAATTGCTTAACACGAATGCCCTGTGTTAGTGCAGACTCTGCCACTGCACGGCTAGTTGCCCAATTACTGCCTTTTAGTTGTATCCAAGCACGCTTTTTCTCTTTGGTCCAACTAAACTGGTCTTTGGCGTAGACTACATCACATACATGCGAGCCCCAATAGCCGCTTTTAACACGGTTAATAGTTACATTGGCCACAGCATATTTGCCCATTAACGGCTCTACACCTGCTTCGTAGTAGATATTGCGTGCTAGGCATTCAACATCTTTTTTAGTGTATTTGATTGACGTTGTTTGTTGTTCTAACACTGCCTGTTTGATTTCTGCTACATCACTGCCAATTTGGATAACACTATCTTCTATGCTACTAATACGACTATCTTCATATTGAGCATAGATTATATTACCTACAAAAATTGCTGCCCCAAGTCCTACGTATAAACGAGTACTCATTGTTCGCTTTCTTTATTGTTTAATATGCGTATATTATAACATCTTTTGATTTGTTTGTCAATCAGATAAATAACTATAACAGTTTAATAAGGAATACCATATGTCAGTAGTATATACTTTTACAGTAGAAGATCCAAATAACGTTGGACCATTTCCACCATCAGTCACTGCTAGTGATTGGGCTAAAAATATCGCAACCTACTTAGAAGCAAATTCTTTAAACCAAAAAACAGGCACAACTACTAAAACTATTTTGATTTTTAGCAATACAGATGCAGCTAATTCTTTTGTATCAACTTATACTTTAACAGACGCAGGGCTAATAGCAGATATCAATGCATGGAAATCAGCACACAGTATAACATATACCACTAATTGGACTAATGAAACCGTTATTGATTTAGCCACTATTGTTAATTAACATCTATAGCCAACAAAAAAGCCCCAAACGGGGCTTTTTTTATCTTTGGTAAATCTACCTAGATATTAGTTTGCTGAAAACACTTTAGCACGTGAACCTGCAACGTCACGAGCAACGATACGGTAAGTTGCTTTACCTGAGGTGTTTTCATCTGTGTAGATTACTAAACCAGCATCGCGCATTTCACTAATACGTGCTGACAATTTTGCAATACCGTAGTTAGCTTTTGCTTGCGCTACTGATAAGGTACGACCTGTACCACGTAGGTATTTTTCTAAGAACGCTTTTTGGTTAGTTACCTTAGCTAGGTTAACTGAAGCTTTTTTAGGAGCCTTAGCTGGTGCCTTAGCAGGTGCTTTTGCTGGAGCCTTAGCAGGTGCTTTTGCTGGAGCCTTAGCAGGTGCTTTCTTAGCTGGTGCTGTTGCCATTGTTACTTTAGTAGTTTTTGCCATTTGTTACTTCTCCATAGAGTTAAAAGTTTGCTATTTAAAATACAGCATGAACATATATAATAGCGGAAAAATACGCACATGTCAACCTATTTTGGTTAAATTACTGTCCACTGCCATCAAACTGTAGACTAACAATACTATCATAGCGAAAACTGCGCCATGCACCTTTATCAATGCACCACGCACTAATTACACCATCATTCTTTTTCTTAGTTTTAGTTTCTGCACCTTCAGCAGGTGTAGGCCTAGGTGGAACAATATCTTCACGCAGAGTACAAGGCATAGTACGAACCTCACCATTTACTTTGGTAAAAGTTACAGTTACAATACCATCTTGTAGTGATTCAATAAGTTCATTACGAGTTAGAATCATTTGGTACCTTTCTTTTTAACATTAACATTGTGGTTTCTGGCGAAGGCTTGCGAGGAGACCAAAATTTGCCTTCTTCGCCGCAATTAACAATATACTCATTAGTCCGCTCACGTTGACAACGTTCTAAGTTATAGTAATCAAGCGGCCCTATTTTACCTGTGACAAGATTGACTTTAGGTTGACGACCGCGAGTACATCGTGCTTCCGTTTGAGCCATCCACATACCAAACGTACGATAGTAATATTTGCAGTCCTTACAGTATACCACAGGATTAGTATCGCTCTGTTCTTCTACGAAATCACGCCGCATACCAGCAACCATTATTCACCTTTACCTTTCAGTGTTTCAAACACAATTTCTTTAGCACGTTGATCAAATGCCTTACGTTCTAATATATCAATAGTACGCAACATATCCTGCATCATGTCTATGATAACTTCTCTGCCTTCTTCTGTCAAGTGGCAATATTCACGACCAACTGGACTTGAACGCCATAGACGAGAGTTGCGAGTGAACTCTTTAAGAGCACCGTAGACTTTATCTTTGTCAGCTTCTTGAGCTAACTTATAGTTTTTCGCCAACTTCAAACCCCCTAAAACGCAAGAACCTAGGAAAGCGTAAGGAGTAAGAACCGTCTTGATTTTGCGTAACAGCATCAGCACGTACCTCAACTACTTGCCCAACCAACTTGTCACGGTTGGCCCAAAATACTCCGCGATCGTTATCAGTAAACCCGCTACCGCAGTTAACAGTAATATTACGGCCATTGTCTTGGCCACTACATACCAAAGCCCCCAAACGGCCTTGGTTACGGCCTGTACCTTCTTCGACATCTGTTACCTCCAAACTTACTTCAATAAATGGTTTTAATTTTAACCAATTGATAGTGCGTTTACATTCATAAATCCCTAATGGATTCTTAACCATAATACCTTCGTACCCACCATCAATAGCTTCTTGATTGATCTGTAGGAAACGAGCTTGCCCAGCTGGTATATCTAGGTTAACCTGCTCTTGACCTACTACAGTAACATTAGGCATATCATCAGCTACTTGACTATACCAAGCGGCCAAACTTATGCTACGATCAATTTGTCTATGAATGCCTTGTCCTGCTTGGAACTCTTTAAGAGTAATAACATCAAACAAATTCAGCACAGCATCATTGCTTTTAACATCACTCTTACGATGTACCATTTTCATTAGATCTTGGAAACTAGCTGACATGACTTCGCCATCAAGCACCATAGGTTCCTTAAATGAATCAGCGTGCAAAGCAATCTGTTGTTTGATGTGTGGAAAGTTTACCAGCTCTTTACCATTGCGACTGTATTGATCTACTTGTCCATTTGGGTAAACAATGGTAATTACACGAACACCATCTAGTTTAACTTCAATTAATTTAGCACCGGCAAGTTTACCATCATGATTAGCTGAGTCATGCGCTAGTTGACAACTGAATACAGGAATCTCATAAGCAGGTTTCTTAGCTCGTTTGATCACAGTGTTTACAGTTTTTTCACTGACTCCACAGCGTAGGTCTTTGATTAAGATACGACGATACCAAAGATTCCATTGTAGCTTAGTAGAACTTTTGCGTGCTTGTTCTATAGCTGACTGTGCATTGTTGCCTGTTAGTTCACGATTGGCCAGTGCATCAGCTAGTTGAGCGAACTCTGCCCAAGTTAATCCAAATCCATCTGAGTCAGTTTCGTCTACCTTTTTAACACCAAAGGTAATCATAGCATCTAATGCCAAACGACAGCCAGCAAAGAATTCTACATTGTCTGCTAGTGCTTCGTGCTCAATGACTGCTTCTTTAGCCAAGCGACTGTTATCTGATTCTAGTTCTTGGATTATATCCCAAGGATTATTCATTGGACCTCCGTGATGTGACGACAATTATGGCGATATGTAAAGCCTGGACATGTACAATTATACTGGCCTTTTTGACGAATTACAAGATATTCATTGCCTTTTGACCCTTTGACAGTCCACTGCTGATAGTCTGGATCTACTGTTACTGTGGATTTTTTACCAGCTAGATCTCGCATCCATAGAATATTTTTCTTTTGTATGATACTGAATCCGTTTGGGTGTTGGGGGTTCGTTATAGCTAATTCGTCAGGCTTTAACCACTTGACAGTGTTGAGTAATTCGCCAGTTATTTCGTGCTCGCAGTAAGAGTCTGCACGGTGAAAACTAGGCTGATACAAGCGGGTTCTAACAGTAACTTGATTCAAACTTGGACCTTTTTAACTAATTTATAACTGTATTATACAGTCTTTTGGTTAAAAAGTCAAGTGATTTATAAGCGTCCTACTACTACTTCTATGGTTGAAATTGTTGCAGAATCAATGGCTTCTAAGGCCTTGCCAATGATGCAACCTGGTTGGTATAAATTGGTGTTAAGTCGTTGAGCAACACCTGCTGTTTGGCTAGCAACTAGACGATCACCTTTGGCCACAGGACCTAGTACAGAGCAAGGTACTCGCCCCATTAGTGCTACTTCTACGCCAGTTTCTGTGCTGTTCATCAAGTATGCTGGGTTTGTACTTACCACTCCAGCTATGCGTGTGTCGTGACTTAGAGTTGATACTGTGACTTCTGCTGTGCCGCCAAAGATGACCACTGTACCGGGTTCATAGTCAAAGTCACTGGTATAGATCTCAGCCAAGTCAGCGTATTGTGCTGTGGTTGCTTTACCGAATATGGTATTAAATACAGCACCTGCAGCACCAATATTACCTACGCCGCTAGTGCCACCGTTTGATATTGCTACTGTTTGATTTTTGAGACCAACAATGGTTACACCGTTGGTGTCAATCCTTACACTATCTGTAACTGATACTGCGTTAGTAGTATTAGTACCAGTACCAAACGCAATGCCACCGTTAGTTGACGCACCGTTAAACTGTACATAACCCATCCATGTAGCATCAATTTTTTGTTGTAGTCGGTAACCTGCTGTAGTCCAGGTTGACCCTGCTGCAGTACGTGTATTAGTTAATTCTAAAAATTCGTTATTACTGCCATCACTTCCACTCCATACCCCAATAATTGATTGGTTTCCGTATGTACTACCTATAGTGGTATGTGTAACATTCATAGTAGGAGCTGAAATATTACCTGTTACAGTAGTTGCACCGTTAACTGTGAGTGCGTTATGCACAGCACCAGTTGATAAAATATTGCCAGTTGTGTTAATCTGACCAGCATTAAGTTGTGCTGTTGAAATATTAGCTGTGGTATTAATATAGCCAGTACCAGTGATAGCACCGTTAATACCAAGAGCGTTAAATACACCAGCTTGCGCTAGAACGTTACCTGTTGAGTTAACAAAACTAGCACCCACCGTACCTGAGTAAATTGGCAAATATGTTGCGGCATTAACGTTACTATAACCTGCAGGCAATCCAGTTAAGGCTGCACCGTTACCTGTGATAGAACCTGCTGATAAGCCACCTATAATGGTCATACCACTTGAGCCAATGTTGGCAATAATAGCACCTGCTACTGAAACAACTACGTTACTGCCTGATGATAATACTGTTACGTTACTAGTACCGTTAAAGATACTAGAGCCTGAACTAGGGTTAGCCCATGCTACTCCAGTACCGCCTACATTTTGTAGGACCTGTCCGTTAACGCCAGGTGAACCTGCGGCATATATCTGCGCACCTAAGATAAGGTTACCGTTAATATTTGCAAATGTGTTTACAGTTAAGTTACCGTAGACTACTGTACCTGATTGTAGTTTAGCCATAGTTTAGTATTTATCTGCCAATGTATGGTAGGCCAAAACGACCTGCAAAATAATTGTAATTGTTAATCTGTTCACCAGCTGATAGTTGGCGGTTGTATAAGGCCACTGCGGCTATGTTGCCGCGAAAGTCACGTACTGTGCTGTATCCTTCTGTGCCTAAGAAATAACTAAACGGCCCAAAGGTACCATTAGCTAATGTGCTGGTCTGATTAGTACGATATCCACCTAAGACATTCCAACCTGCATTTATAGCCGCTCCGTTGGTAGTACTAGTCACTCCATTGATATAAAAAGTAGTAGCAACATTGGCCCATCCATTTTGATTGTCGGGATTAATTAAGGTCCAAGGTCCTGTGCCGTTAGCACCGCTTAATCTCAAACTTTCATCATAGGTGGTAGTATCGTTGCTTGCAGCAATTAGTCCCACAAGTGCAGAATTTGAATTAAGTGTGAAATCTGGTTGGAAAACAATAGTAAAATCTAAATAGTTTTGTGTAATTGTACTGGATATGTAATTTGTTGATGCTTGACTTGGCCACCACCAGTAGCTACTACTATTATTAGCACCATTGGCTACCCAGGTAACTGCACCGTTTAAAGTTGCTGGATTAGCAGGGTTGACTAGATCAAATATTTTAGTGCCTGATCTAACATAGCTTTCTTGTTTGCTGGCATCTATGTAGGCCAGTAAGCCATTAGTTACCAACCCACCTGTTACTTCATCAAAGTATCCTGATACTGCTATGTTGCCGTTAGGATATTCGCTCATTGCTGTAGCTGAGCCCGCAATACTAGTTTCATCTAAGATGCCACTGGTCATTATCATACCATTAGCAAACACTTTTTTACTTACTCCAGCATTAGAAACTTCGTCAAAAATGCCCACAGTAGAGTTAGCATTAGTTGAATAAACACCAGTACTAGATATACGACTAACCAGTGTTACCATTAGCCAAACACCGTGTCTAGACTATTTGTTATAGGATTAAAGAATTGACGCACACCATAGCCACCTGAAGTGTTACCATAGATAACACTGGCATTGGCAATAATGTTACCAGTAACACCAACAGCACCAGCAAGTATTGTAGAAGCCACTGAAGCTACGTTGGTGCTTGCTGTACCGTTGACTGTTAGGGTATTGTGTACGGCACCAGTTGATAATATGTTACCTGATGCGTTTATAACACCTGTTACAGTTAAGCCAGTAGACTGTACATTAGCTATTGGTGCGTTAGCTGCCCAGAAACTTAGGTAACCATTTTGACTTGACGCCCCACGTACATATTGTGTAAAGCTATCCCAACCTGCTGTATTGTAGTTAATACCAAAGCGTGCTACTTCTGAACCGGTTGCATTTGATAATACACCATTCTGTGCTGTTAATTGGAAGTTAGTATCATTACCGTGTGTAAATATTGCAGTTGCGGTATTGGCTGTGGTAATACCTTGTGTGATCAACCCATTAACTGTTAGAGAGTTAAAGATACCGCCTGTGGCTACAATATTGCCGGCATTATTAATCCAACCGCCGTTTACAGTTAAACCGTTATTGGTAGTTAATCCATTGAACACACCAAAGCCAGCTAAGATGTTACCACTGGCATTAATCACACCATTAACTGTCAATGCGTTAAGTACTGCGTTAGTGGCTAGTACATTACCTGTGGTATTAATTTGCCCAGCGTTGACTGTACTAGCTGAGACATTACCATTAGCATTAATAAATCCAACCACAGTATGTGAACCTGTGTAAATAGGATCATATATTATATTACCATCACTGACGTTGACATTGCCTGCAATAGGTTCAGCGATATTACTAAACAAGTACCAAGCATTATTAGTCCACGAACGTACAAATCCAGTATGTGCGTATGTGTTGGCAGGCCCGCCAATAAAGTGACCATAGAATCCAATACTAAAGTTATAGGGATATACGTTACCTTGAAGGTAGATCAACGGATCGTTGACTGTTAAGTAACTATAATTTATACTAACTACGTTAGCCGCATATAAGTTACCGCCAATATATACGTCTTTAGCAAAGCTAGCACCACCTTGTACAATTAGTGCACCTGTGCCTAAGGTAGTGGCATTAGTAGTTGGGGTAATAATTGGGGCTGAGTAAAAGGTACTAGTGCCGCCTACACTCAATGATGTTAGATTACCAATTGAAGTGATATTAGTCTGACCAGCTGTGGTAATTAAGCCACTTAATGCATAAGCTGAAACAGTATTGGCTAAGACGTTACCTGATGAATTTAATAATCCTGTGTTATCGATAGCTGATGATACATTACCAGTTACGTTAATACTTGGCGGGTTGAATGTAGCGTTGGCACCTAAAGTTACTGTGGATCCATTACTGCTAAACTGCCAAGTACCGCTTGGGTCAACGCCCATCGACTCACTGCCAATGTACACAGTGTTGCCACTAAAGTAAGCACTCTTAAATTTCTGTGTTGGCGATCCTAGGTTGTAGGTAACGTTGGCACTGGGTAATATATTGCCTGTGACAGTGATGGTACTGCCAACTGACAGCTGACCAAGAATAGTTTCGCTACCCTGATTATAAACATTGCCAACAGTTAGATTACCAGAGACCGTTACTACGTTTGACACTTTATTGTAGGTAAATGCTGTTGTCCCACTTAGGAATCCGGTGTCATTAAACTGTACCTGTGTGTTGCCACCGCCAGGAATACCTGACACCAGTTGAAATGTTAAACTTGTGTTGTTTAGTACTATAGGATCAGCTGTGGTTAAACGAAATTCTTGACCAGCATAGGTATTGCCCTGTGTAGATACCACAGTCATACCACTCTTGATAAACAGATTACTGCTGGCGTCTGTGGTGCGTATCCACCAACCATTTGATCCAGAACCAGGAGTTACAACGTCCCAGATACCATTTTGTGATCCTGTGGTTTGATTTTTTACTAGAATACGCATACCGTTGAATGTTGATACTCCATCAACAGTATTAGGTTGTGTGTTACCTAGATATAGGTTACCAACGTCAGCGGTAGTGGCCACATTGACTGGTTGTTTCCACTCGTCGTTAAAAACCTGTGCCTGATTAATTCTGGTTAACGCCATAATGCTCTCTTAATTATCTAGTATTTATCAAGAAAATAGGACCCTGAGGTCCTATTTCTTTTAACACAATACTGCAATTATGCTTGTGATTCGTTCCACTGAACTTGAATTTCACCTGTAACGTTAACACCAGCTGCTGTTGGTACTAGAGCAGTAACGTTAATAGCTAGTAACTCTGGACCGTCTGGATAGATGTTAAATCCTGGAATACCACTGTTACCAATCTGTTTAACTTGACTCAAGTCTAGCTGACCTGAGTTGGTATAGTTAACTGGAATCGCAAACAAACGTTCACCACCTGTGGCCCAACTTGTACCACCACTAGCGTAACTGTAACCATTGAAACTCAATGAACCAGTGTATTGAGCTGCGCCTAAGATATTACCTGAAGCCACCTGTGTGTAGCTTGGTTGAATAGCACTTGATGGATTGTTCTGTGCGTTAAATGCCTGGTTGTATAAGTAACTCCAAGTTGTGCTGGTAGTACTGATATTATTTGGATTTAGAATACCTTCAACTAGGTAACGTGCACCAGTTGTTTGGCTGACGTTGTTACCAGAGAAGTTAATAATCATGTTTTGTAGAATCAACTGCGCACGATTAACTAGATCACGTGTACCTAAGTCACCTGGAATTTGATTACTTACGCTTGGTGCTAGACGCATTGCAAACGCTGTAATAGTGCTAGATGTTGCTGAACTACCTGTTGGGAACGCAACGTTAGCTACTGAGTACGTATAAGCGTAACCGCGGTCAGTGTCAAAGCCGCCGTCTAGGATAACTGCACTACCCCAGTGGTTCAAGCTCGGTGCTGATGTACTGTTAATTACACGTACTGAAACGTTAGCACTATGTGGCTGAGCATTACCTGCTGAGAATGTAGTGTTTTTACCGTCTTGGAACAGGTTAAAGCTAGCTGCACGTGTCACACCTGTTACTGTAGCTGGTTGTACGTTACTGTAAGTAGTTGGTGAGTAAACAATGTTACCGTAGGTAATACCTGTACATTTTAATATTTCGTTATCAATCAATACCCACACTGGTTGCGTTGGTGTTGGTGTTGGGAAGTGTGTAGCATCTTGTATATAGAATGTCGTATCACTTGATGTAATGCCACTATAGTTAGCACCATAGGTAGCACTGTTACCTAACAAGATTTGATATGGTGTATCATTAATCGCTTGATAACGTGCCGGTAAGTTACCTGAACGCATATATGCTTGATAGTTAAAGTTGTTGTTCATAATTCTATGGCAGAAAATATAATCACCACGTGGGCCACGAACACCAAAGTCAATGAAACCAGCACCGTACCATGTGTACTGAATCATCAACATCTGCATCTTAGTGCCATCTAACAAGTAACCACTTGGACCTGTGCCGTCTAGACGATCAAGGTTCCAATATTTTTGTGGATAACGTTGTTCAATAACTTTACTTGGTTTAATACGCACTTGGTTAGTTAAGCCGCGCCATACTGGACTAATTGTTAGGTTGTTGTCGTCAATAACTGATGTTACAGTGTGTGTCATACCGCGTAGGATAATTTTATCACCTGCAACAAACTGTTGTGTAAACAAGCAAGTACCGTCACCTGCACACAAGTTAGTAGCAACCTCAACTGACACTGTGCCTGTCATATAGAATGTAGCTGCACGTAGGACTACACTGATTGTTACTCCGTTGTTTTCCCAGTACACGCCGTTTTGATCATCAAACAAACCAGCACGTACACTCGCACCTGCCCAGGTAACTGTAGCTATTTTAGGTTGGTTACCCACTACCGGAGTAGTACTACCTAAAGGTGTGGTTACGTTACATTGGAAGCTATTAAATCCAGTAACCTGTTGTACTAGATAGTAGCCATTATAGCCTAGAGTGTTGATTTGTTGCACTAAAACATTAGCACCAATTTGTAGTTGATGTTCTGTGTCTGTGGTAATGTTAATAACGTTACCAACGCCTGTACCTGTAGCAGAGATGCTGGTAATGTCAAAGTTACTGCCTAACAGTGTACCTGATGTCCACATAATACCTTTACCAGATTGGTAACGGAAATATTTCTTAGTCTGTCTAGCTGCTGCCGCACCATGGTGTGGTGTACCAGTACCTAGGTTAACCCCACCGTCTGCCGCACGGTGTGTGAAGAATGAGTTTGGACGTACATAACAAGCACCTGTAACAGGTCCCGTAACAGTACCTCTGGCCACAAATGTAAACGTGGTTGCACTTGGAATAGTCTGAATCACCGCTGGACCAAAACCAAATACTGTACCGCCTGAAGCGGCTATGTTAGCTAAGATTGGTGTACCTGGTGATAGACCATGTGCATAAGCACTAGTAGCTGTAATTGTACTTGGGTTAGCACCATCTGTGGTAAATGAAAGTTGTGGCAAGCTAGCTGTACCGTAGAAGCCTGCATAACGAATATAAGTGTCCCAACGGTTAACTTGATAACCAATTGCTGTATTTGGTGGGTTCTTAGGTACATAGTCTAGATAGTTAGTATACACATCACTGACTTGATATTGTCCTTCTGTTACAGGAGTATAGTGGTTTTGTGTGCTAATAGCTGAGAATTTATTGAAACTATGACCTTTTAAGTTCATAGCCACCAATGGAACACTAGTATTACCAGCTGTGAATATACCTGATAAACGTAAAACTAAACTGCCTGCACCTGCTTGTGCTATTGGAGTTGTGCCCATCGCACCACGTGTAAACTGCGCAATGTTAGCCTGTGCTGTACCAATTGTTGTCATCTGTACAATTTCAACGTTGGTACCACTTACTCCACCTGCGTCCCAGTAGGCTTTGGTAATAATAGTATTAGCGTACATACTGTCTTGTGGTGATGTATTTTGGTAGCCACGGTTAACGTTAATAGTTGTTGAGTTTGGCACGCTGACCACGTTGGCCATTTCTGCTTGACCAACCACACTAATACCTGCGCCTGAAGCAATAGCAATGTTGGCTGAGTTAGTGTTCCATCTGTTACGCACCACTGTTAGCGAACTTGTGCCGCCACCTGCTGTAACTACCATCAATTCTACTGGATATTGTATGTTACCAGTGTTAACAGCAATCATACTACCGTTGACAATAGGTGTACCTGAAGCTACTGCTAACGCTGTTTGACCAGCTGTCAAGCTACTAGTTGTTGATGTAGTTGCTGTAACACCTTGTGCATTAGCATAAATCAATACAACGTTATCACCTGGATTAAATCCAGTTGAGCTAACCACTGTTAGACCACGTTGGTTCTGCGAAGCTACGTTGGTTGTTAAGTATGTGGTCAGTGTTGGTTTGCCCACAGGGTCACTGTTTAATAATAGTGCAAAGTCATTTTGTGTCCAGTTAGGTTGGTTGTTACCTGGACCTGCTTGTGAAAAGCCGTTTGAAATAATCTGTACGTTACTTGAACCAGCTGCCACCGCACCTGATGTTAGGCTGTTACCTAAGAAACTAATGTATGAAATTGTGTTAGCATAAACGTCTGAACCTGGAACTTCATAGATACTTGGGTTATCATTGTTAGTAAATAGACTTTGCCATTTAGTGTTTTGTAAGCCGTACTCAAAGTCAGCGTCAATTAGTGACTGTGGGTTAGCTACACGTAAACGTTCAACTGCATCACGAGCAAATGGGCGATCTACTTGATATGGAGCTTCAACGTAAACGGCTAATTTATCAGTACTAGGATATTGTGTAGTATTAAGGTTTAAAGTAATAGTAGTTACACCATCAATACTAGTTGGGAAGTTACTGTTTGGACCTTGTGTCCAAGTAATCACACCCTGTAAAGTTGCATCAGCAAAGTTGTAAAGGAATGTCTGTGCTGTAGCATCTAAGATCGCTATGACCTGACCATTTGAATAGTTGCCAGGTATCTGCACATAGCCAACCCCTGAGTTGCCTGGTACAAATATGTATTGTTTAATTGCTTGTCTTGCCATGTTTTATGCCCCAAATAATAATGAATTAGCTAACAGTGTAGCTTTTGTCGTTGATGCAAATGAACCATATTGAATTGTGTTTGCTTGGAACATTGCATTTGTAATACTGTTGTTGCTAGGTGTACCAATGCTTAATACATCCCCTAATACCAAACAGAAAAATTTACCGTTGTTGGCACTAGTTGGTGCTATAGCAAATGATATAGTACTGCCGCTGAAGAAATAGTCAACCCCTGGGTTTTGTATTGCACCCCCAAGGCCAACAATAGTAGCGTTTGGGTTACCTGGTGTGTATGGTGCACCTGATACTGTAACGTTAAATGTCACAGTAACACCGTTAAATTGTGAACTAATATCGTCAATTTTAACGAAATTACCTACTTGTGGTCTTTGTCCAATGTATGACATACTATCTCCTAGTTTCTACCCACTACTACTTCAATAACACCTTCTAAGTCATTGTGACTTTCTAAGGCCTTACCAATTACTGACCCTACAACTGGATTAGATTCTGCACGTGCATATCCGTTACCTGCTGAAACTAACATATCACCTTTGTTAATATGACCTTGAACCTTACAAGGAACACGACCATAAAGTGCAACTGTACTTACATAGTTACCTTCTAAACCTTCGTTCATGATGTATCCTGGTTGTGTAGACACTACACCAGCTATACGTGTGTCCATGTTAACTGTTGATTGTGTGACTTCTTGTTCACCACCAAATGATACCACTGTGCCTGGAGCATATTTGGCATCAGCTAAATATTTTTCTGCCAAGTCAGCGTATTGTGCTGTGGTTGCCTGTGCGTAGATAATATTAAAGCCAGCGCCACTTGTACCGATATTGCCTTGACCAGCTGTGCCACCGTTACCAATAGCAATAGCATTGTTTAAACTGTTGACATAGATAGCTCCGCGAATACCCGCGCCACCCATAACCTGTAGTGCGCCTGTTTGACTGCTGGTCGAAGTACTAGTTTGTGTAACGTTAGCATTACCAATCCACAAGTCAGCATAAACATAACTACCATCACTGGTAGTAACTGTTGTGCCTGGAGGAGTAACTAAGTTACTGAACAATCTCCAACGACCGTCTGCCGCTGTTTTGTATAGGCCTGTGTAGCGTTGCGCTGTACCATCATTGTATGTACCAGCAATACCAATATCAACTGCGTTACCTACGTTGGTATTAGCTAAGAATAAGAATGGATCGTTAACTGTTAAACTGTTAGTAGCTGTGGTATTAAACGCACCAGCAACTGTAAATGATCCAGCTACAGTCATTGACCCGCCTAGATACATAGATCCAGTTACGCCAACCCCACCTGATACTACCAGTGCGCCAGTTGATTGGTTAGTTGAACCAGTTGTGCTGGTAGCATATATAGTACCACCCACATAAGTTGCACCTGTAATACCAACGCCACCTTTGACCTGTAGTGCACCTGAGGTAGTGCTGGTTGCTGTTGGAGTGCCTGAAAATACAATAGTATTTTGACCTGCGGCAGTTACACCTAAAGATGTAGTTGTTGGCCAGTAAATACCTGTGGTACTTGCACCAATGCCTGAAATACTTGGAGCAACGTTAGTGCCCAATGGATAAACGTTGGCTGTTAAGTTGATAGTGTTAAGTGCGCCAGCTAGATATGTTACTGAAATATTGTTTGTACCAGCAGTTGGTGCGGTAACAAAAGTTAAACTTGATCCTGCGGCTACATAGTTGGTAAATGGAACTTGTAAGGTACTGCCAACCTGTACAATCAAGTCAGAAGCTCTACCAACACTTTGTTGTAGAGTAAAGTTTACGGTTGTACCATCACCACTAAAAAACTGGTTACTAGTAGCCAGGGTTTGGGTAATTGGTTGTATACCTACGTATGCCATGTTATGAAAGCTCCAAAACGCTCATTACTACGTCAGCTGAGTTAGCAGCTGAAGTCTGAACAAAAACTGCATTATTAGATTGTAATACTACCTTTTGGTCAACACCAACTGGAATTAGTGTACCGCCTGCTGAAATAGGTGCATTATAAATCAAATAGATATTTGCACTACTACCAGCGGCATAGTTGCCAGTGAATATACCAACGTTGGCACTAATAGTAGAGCCTGTGGTATTAGCAACTGCTATGCCTAGTATTACTGAAGATAACACAGTGCTACTTACAGTGTAGTTACCTACCAGTGACCATGTGTTACCAGCGTTTTTGCTTGTTTTTAAATAAAAATTACTTGCCATTTTATGTTATCCTATTAACTTAATGCGATTGCAAATGCTTGCGCATCTGATACTGTGGCGGCTTGGACTCCATTGATGGTTAATCCTGCCGCGTGCGTTACTGATACGGTATTAGCTGTAAGGGTTTCTTGTGTGGTATTAGCTGTAAGACCTGCAACTGACAAGTTACCTGTTGTGGTAATACTACCTGTTGCTGCATCTATCGTTAATGGTCCGACTGTTAAGCCGTTCTGAACTACAAAGTTGGTGTTAGCCATTTGGTTCCATATTCCCCAAGGTTAAATGATTACTTGCTTTAAGTTATTTATCCTAGAGAATTGAAAAGTTCAAGACAAAAAAATAGCACCCGAAGGTGCTATTCTTTTAAGCAATTAACTGGGTAGTTAATTACATCATGCCGTGCATGCCATGTTGTTGATTAGCTGGTTCTTCTTTAGGAAGTTCGTTAATCGCACAGTCTGTGGTTAACAGTAACCCAGCAACACCTGCGGCATTTTGTAGTGCGCAACGTGTGACCTTAGTTGGGTCAACTACGCCTTGCTCTAACAAGTCACCATAGGTATCATTGGCTGCATTAAAGCCATAGTTACCAGTACCGTTGGCCACAGCATTAACTACAACACTAGCTTCGCCGCCTGCGTTTTCAACAATACTACGCAATGGAGCTTCAATAGCACGTAGAACAATGTCAATACCAACTGATTGGTCGTGATTGTCGCCAGTTAATCCAGTGACTGCTTGTTTAGCACGGATAAGTGCTACGCCACCACCAGGAACGATGCCTTCTTCTACAGCGGCTTTAGTAGCGTGTAGTGCATCATCAACACGGTCTTTCTTTTCTTTCATTTCAACTTCTGTTGCGGCACCAACTTTGATCACTGCCACACCACCTGAAAGTTTAGCTAGACGCTCTTGTAACTTCTCTTTATCGTAGTCGCTGGTAGCATTTTCAATTTGTGTACGAATAACTGCTACACGATCATTGATTGCTTCAGCAGTACCAGCACCATCAATAACAATAGTGTTGTCTTTAGAAATTTCAACACGACCACATTGACCTAGCTGTTCAAGTTTGGTATCTTCAAGTTTCATACCAATTTCTTCTGAAATCACAGTACCGCCAGTTAGGATAGCAATGTCCTGCATCATTTCTTTACGACGGTCACCAAACCCAGGTGCTTTAACCACTGCAACTTTGATAGTGCCACGCATGTTGTTGACTACTAGAGTAGCCAGTGCTTCACCTTCTAGGTCTTCACAGATGATAAACAATGGACCTACTTTGGCCACTTGTTCTAGTACAGGAAGGATTTCTTTGATGCTAGAAATTTTCTTGTCATAGATTAAGATGTAAGGCTTGTCTAAGATAGCTTCTTGTTTGTCTGCTTGGTTAATAAAATATGGGCTGAGGTAGCCACGATCAAACTGCATACCTTCTACCACATCTAATTCCATAGCCAAACTCTTGCCATCTTCAACTGTGATAACACCTTCACGGCCAACTTTCTCCATGGCCTGTGCAATGATACTACCAATTTCGTTATCGCTGTTAGCTGAGATAGTGCCTACTTGTTCAATACTAGCTGTGGTTTCACATGGTACTGAAATCTTAGCTAGTTCAGCAACCACAGCACCAACTGCCTTGTCAATACCGCGTTTCAAATCCATAGGATTCATACCAGCGGCTACAGCTTTGTTACCTTCACGCACAATAGCCTGTGCTAGAACTGTAGCAGTAGTTGTACCGTCACCAGCTTGGTCTGCTGTTTTGCTAGCTACTTCTTTGACCATCTGCGCACCCATATTCTGTAGTGCATCTTTTAATTCAATTTCTTTAGCTACAGTTACACCGTCTTTGGTAATGTGTGGTGCACCATAACTTTTACTAATAATAACATTACGGCCTTTAGGACCTAGTGTAACCTTAACAGCATCTGCTAGTACGTTTACACCTTCAATCATTTTGCTGCGAGCTGACTCGCCAAACTGTACGTCTTTTGCACTCATAACTTTTCTCCTTATTCTTCAATAACTGCGTAAACTTCTTCTTCTTTGAGGACCAGAACTTCCTCACCTTGGATTTTAACTATTTGACCAGCGAACTTACCAAATAGTACTTTGTCGTCAACATTTAATGACATTGGTACCAGTGTGCCTGCTTCTGTACGACGGCCAGCACCTACTGCTAGAACAATGCCTTGATCTGGTTTTTCTGCAACGTTATCTGGAATGTATAACCCTGAGCTTGTTTTAGTATCAGCTTCAATACGTTTAACAACCACGCGGTCATGTAGAGGATTTAACTTCATGATTTTATTTCTCCTTAATTAAGCAAGTAAAATGTTTTGCCCCGAAGGCACAAAACTACTAGTATATACTTGATAATACAGTATACACTAGCAGAATTATTTATGTCAAGTGTTTTCTACTCTAAATGATTATCCATCCATACTTTAAAGTCATTCCATTCCTCTTTAAGCATATCTCGTTTCCAAATATTATATTTCTTTGGAACAATTTTAAGATTGTCTATAGTAGACGGACCGTTGTGTTTTTGCGGAATCACATGGTCTGGACTAGGTAAGAATATATCATCACTAGTTACTCTATTCTTACCGCGGCCATAACAAAACTTAAAACCATTATGATAATCAGGACTAATATTGTACAACTCTTCCGGAGTTGCATCGTACTCCGGTTGCATACTCCAGTAGATACATTGTACCATTTTAAGATCCATTTTACCTGTAATTACCTTAAACCAAATATCTTTATTAAGATAAGTTGCTTCATCCATATCCGGATATGGATTATTTTCTACTTCAATAATCTTTTGGTTAATTAGTTCTACATCCATTTTTTGTATCCTTCTGTGAATGATAACAATACTTTGTATGTCTCACCTTTTTCTGTTTTAGGCACAGTAAGTTTATATTTGGTACTGTAAGAATCATATACGTGATATGTAGCGTGTGCAACTTTTACCTCAGGTGCAATACCACTTGGGTTACTTAAAGTATTAAACGCTTCCTTATACCAATTGTTAATTGCTTGCTTACATTGGTCGTGATATGTACCAGAATTTTGACCTTTGTTTACATTACCAAAACGTTTTCCAATTATCTCAGCTAGATCCTCTAGTTTAGGATTTAGGATTGAATTATTTGGACCTTGGTAGTCTACATCTAACCACTCGGGTTCTTGTTGTTTCAATAACTCGCATAGTCCAACTAAGTTTGCTGACTTCATTGGATCATTTGGGTAAACTTTAACTAGCACTGCTGCCGCAGCGTCCATTACGTCAAATCCCATGCGTGCAGATTTATACAAATCTGCCATGTGGCTAATACCTCTTGCACCGTTAGCTACAGGATCCCCTACACGACAAATATTAACAGCCCAACGTTGAGCCCATTGTGCGATATCCCACATAAACTTATCTTCACGGATCGGTGGACGATCAGCCTGGATATAAGCATCACAACGTTCTTTACGGTTGCGATAGTTATCGTATGCTTCTGACGGTAGGTTATCTACATTACAAGCACAGAACTGATCAATGTCTACGTTTTCATCGTCACTGATGCGATATTGTACAGACATATATCTAATACCAAAAATCATACAAGCAATAGTACGGTGTTGGGCATCATTGATAAACAGTCGTTTTAAATCTTTAGTCATGCGCCCAATGCCATTAAACACACTCCATGGATCAAATTTAAAAACAATCTGAACAATGTGACGTGCATATAATGTACGCTGTGAACGATAGTTAATCCATAACTTTTCTACAGCGTGGCGTTCAACGCCTTCCATTGGCATGATATTCATCAAAGGAATATCAATACCCCATAATGCTTTAGTATCTTCTAAGTGCTCTAACAAATCATAAAATGTTTGTAGAAGTTGCTGTTTGCCCCCACGCATATTAGCAAGGAATAGTTTTTCGTCAACTAATTCAAGTCTGCTTTCTACTTCTGTTTGACTAATTTGGTCATATGGTCGTCGTTGGGATACTGGTCCAAGTATTTGGTCCAAATCTTTACCAAAACGTTGAGCAATTACTTCTGGGTATCCTTGATTAGGATATTTTGGGTCAGGGTTAGCAGCCAAGTGATTAACCCAAGATGTTGCTTGTGACATATATTTCTCCTTTGTCCTAAAGTTGAATTAACGTATGCGTAGAACCAACTACGACATACTAGTTACTATTATAGTATCATTTGGTATTGTTGTCAACCTCTTTTTAGAGGTAGCAAACCCGCCGAAGCGGGTTTGGTTATTTTGGGTAACAAGGCATAACTGCCCCGTGGTTGCTGTTTCTTAGGCAGCTACTGCTTCTGTACCACGAGCAAAGCGGAAACCGCGGCCCATAGATACTTTTACAGTACCAAGTGTAGATGCTTTTGCATTTACGGATTTTGCTTGATTTACAGTCATCGCCTACTGTGTTGTCCACTTGCCTACTAAGCCGTCAATCGATACCATGGCACCCCCAACGAAAAACTCTCTTTCAAAAATGCTTTGGTGGAGGCGACGGGAGTCGAACCCGTGTCTTGTCCGTTTTTGGACTCGCTTCATACAACAATTCTTTAATCCCAATATGGAAGTGGTTCCTTAGCATTTAGTATAACTTCATACTCTGGATCCAACAACCATTTTTGGATTTTTCTTTTAGCATCACGGCGATGTGGTCTTTGCATTACCATGTTAACCCACCATCCTTGTGGACAGTTGTTAAACTTATGTGTGCCTGCATCACTGTGATACTTGTTTACTACTCGTTTATACTGCTTGGTTTTTGGGTCCATTGGCACCCAAATTAATCTGCCTGGGACTTTGATCATTTCTCTAGTTTGCCAAGCTAGATCAGTGTGGTCGCCACGCTTACGTCTACGTGTTCTAGACATATTATGCTCCTCGTAAAGTTTACGATCGCATAACAGTCTCCATGTACATTGTTTTCATGTTAATCTCTATTCGTCATCACTGCCCATGTATTCTTCATAGGCTGTTAAAAATTCATCTAGCATGACACAGACGATAATCACCACTACCCCAACAGTAAATATTTCGCCAAAAGTCATCGTACGCACCACATGCCGTTATAGTAAACTTCAACTTGCCCAGTTGCCTTGTTAAGTTGTTGTTCACCGTTGGTTGGCTCATTACTGACGAGGACCTTACTCAAATCCTGTTCAGTTACGCCAACATCAGTATAGTCTTTAATGTCCATACCATATTTATTATCATATGGGTATGCCCATACATTAAATTGAATTTGGTATATGTTCTGGCTTAACTTCTATTGGGGGTAGCTTAAAATCCCAACGCTGTTTAATTGGTCCAAATTGGCTGGCTTGGAATGTAGCACGATCGCCACCTTCCCAATAGGTATTAACCAACGGAATAATAGTCATACCCTGAACCTTTGGTGCATCATCTGTGCTTGGACGTATCCAACACCCTTCATGCTTGATCTTACCTTCTTCATCTTCTGTAGCATAGGTTCGGAAAGGATAATCTTTTTTGACTCTGTCACCCAACTTGCATTCATCCATGGTTAACGTTACATAACCACCTGCGTCATTAGGCATGTATAATTCTTGAACTACTGTGTCTGCTAATGCTGTAGAAGACACAAAAAGACTGATAACCGCTAAGTGTTTAAGCATTTTACTCTCCTCATATTAGCGGTCAGATCATTATGAAGAGATCGCTTACACCAGTATTTACTCTAAAATAAAAAGCCCGCGTCAGAGCGGGCTTTTTAGGTCCTGCTCCACTCAGGCAGCTTCTGTTTCAGTGATACCAGCACGAGCCTTGATTGCTTCTAGGCTAGGCTTAGTAACTTTAACAGTGCCAAGACCTGCATACTTTTCATCTGCCGCGTCAATTGCTGCTGCAAATTTACTGTAAAGGTCTGTGGTTTTCAAGTAGTTTACAGCGTCTAACTTAGACATAGCTGTTGGTAACTCGATAAGGTTAATGTCTGTGTGACCATCTTTGTTTAAGATTTTAACACGGCTAACTAGATCATTAGCAAAACGAACCTTGGTCTTACCATTTAACGTTGAAATACCTGTTACTTTAAACATTTACTACTCCTTCTTGTTGTTGTCTATCTTGAACTACGAAGCTTTGAATGTCTCCAAAGGCTTCACCCATCTCAAACATGTACTCCCAAAACTCTTGCTTTACGGCAGTAGTTTGAAATTCTAGATCAGCAAACACTCCTTTGAGTGCCTGCGGAGTGATGTTGCCACCACAAATTCTTGTTAAATTATTGTATTTCATAAAGCTATTATAGCACCTTTTGATTTGATTGTCAACCAAAATTATACCGCTACAGTGTCATTTTCAACATATTCAAGTTCATCTAAGGCTTCTTGTTCACTGTCAAAGCCACAGACATCATACCCAGTAGCATAGTGCTTGACATACCAACGACCATTACCCGGACTTGCTTCTGTATCAATACCAACTTCACCAACGCCCTGAATTACTTTCATTGCCTTATCCATTGTTTGCTCCTTAGTTAGTCTGCACGTGAACCCATGTAAGCACGGAAACCATGTTTGGTTAACACATCTGCGTAAGCACGTGCACCTGCTTCTTTAACATCCATGCTTTGACCATTGTAGCTACCACAAGTCCATAGGTTCATTGTTTTTGGACGATAGCTTTTCTTAAAGCCCATTTCAGCTAGTGCTTTGGCTTCTTTTGAATTAGTACGCGATACAAACACATCTACCCAAGCAAAACCACAGTAGGCCATTTCACCATGCTGGGCAATAAATGCTTGTTCTGCTGTAATTGCGGCTGTTTGTGCTTCATTTTTAATAGCTTGAATGTCCATTTATTGCTCCTGTGTTGTTAGTGTATGTGTAACATTATACATTCTTTTAACCAAAAAGTCAACCAAAATCTAATCTTAAAAGTGTGGGTTCAACTCTTCTTTGCGGCCTTTGGTAAGTGTCCAAGTGCCATTGCCCACACTGACAAAGTATTCTTTCATAACATCTACATAGTCAAATGTAGCAGAGTCATACACACGTGAACGGAATTCTTTTAGATAAAACTTATGGCCTGTGAATGTAGTCAGATACTTTTTAGTGATACGAGCAACCTTACCTGCGTAATACCAATCACCATTGAAACCGTAACTAACATCATCGCCTACTTGATAATCATGTTTAATTAGTTGCATTTGTCTAGTTCCTTATTGTTAATATGTGTATATTATACAGTCACTTAACCAAAAAGTCAACCAAAATCAGCAGAAAAGGGAAAATATCAGTGACTTATAAGTCTTTGATTTTTTGTAGATAGCCAACTACATTTTCCATGTAATTTAGGGCATTTTTTTGAGATGAAAGTACAGACAACAGTTCTGGACTATTTCTACGTATTAATTCAATTTGAATACTACTATCCATTAGTTGGTGTTTGAGATCTTCTAAGGGCAGTCTGGCCACTAACTTAAACATATTCATATCTCTGAACGGAGTCCAAGTTAATGTTTTTCCTAAATGCCAGTGTTGCCAGTCATTGGCATTGTATTCGCAACACTGTTTTATAGCTTCGGCTAGTGTTGCAGATTGTGCGGGTGTGTTGGATAATTTTTCTATGTAACTACGTTTAAAAAAATCATAATTAAGACTATTTTTAAATCTTTCCTCAGACATTACTTTGACAAATGAAGAGCCGTGGGCCTGCAATAGCTGATCAACTGTTACAGGATTTCTGGCAGTAAATTCATCACCAGGAGCTCCGCTGGCCAACACACAATTTTCTGCCCAATAGTGAATTTGGTTATATGCCCAAAATCTACTCAAATGCCCGTGATTTTTAAGATAAAAATAATCGTGTTCTATATACCCATTTGTAACTATATGGTAGTCGTCAGTGTAGTTTTTTATATATGAAAACAGCAGAGCGGTATCCACGCCACCACTTAAAAATACACGCAAAGGCAGTCTATTGTATTCAATAAACTGTTGAACTTTTGATTTCAGTATAAGGTCAATTTGATCAACTGCCTGATCAAATGACACAGGCGAATCGTCAATTGAGCCAATTGGGTCAAATGCAGTATGGATTAATTCTAGGTTATTGGTAAGACCAACTATTCCATCAGTGTACTGCAACTTGCCTATTTCTCTCAGATTTGTTAATCCAAGATCATAGTCATACCAAATTGGAAAACTTCTGAGATTATCAGTTCTTATCAGCAGGCCACTGTCAGTGACTTTGATAATACAAAAATTGCCGCTATGGGTGGGAGATATTTCTTCACTGATTCTTACAGCAAAATGACTTAGATCTGCGTTGTCTAAATATCCCTTGTACCATACAAGATCACCGTGGTAGTCTTGTACCTGTGTCCACCCATCATCTAAATTTATAACAAAATGATCAGTTTGATAGTTATGTTTAAAATTAGTCTGTGCAGTTTTGCTAATGTGAAAAAACATTATCTTTTTGTAATCACCTCGTCAGCAAGCCCATAGGCCACTGCTTCTTCTGCTGATAAGAATGTATCAAACTTCATAGTGTCAAACAATTCTTCGTAGGTCTTACCTTGCGTATTATGTTTGACATAGAGTTCAGTTAGACGTTTGTTAATGCGCACACTTTCTTCAAAACTACGTTTAGCATCTTCAAACTGTAGATCTTGTACGTGTACACTACCACGTGTGCCAGGAGTACCTGAACTAACACGATGGATCATTGTACGTGCTTCTGGTAAGACAAAACGCTTGCCTGGATGACCTGCTTGAGCAAGGAAACTACCCATACTACATGCCTGCCCAAGAACAATAGTACGCACATCTGGACGGATAAACTGCATAGTATCATAGATAGCCAAGCCAGCAGTTACACTGCCACCTGGACTGTTGATATAGAATAAGATGTCTGCTTCTGAATTTTCTGCTTCTAGGTATAACATCTGTGCTACGATTGAACTGGCTGTATGTTCATTAACATCAGTATCTAACATCACGATACGATCTTTAAGTAGACGTGAATAAATGTCATAGGCACGTTCGCCTTGACTTGTACGTTCTACTACCATTGGGACTAAATTTGACATTTATCTTCCTTTTGTTCGTTCTTGTAATTCTTGACAAAATACGCAGAGCTTGACTCCGCGAATAGCTGACCTACGCTTTTCTGGAATTTCATCTCCGCACTCTTCACAGTGCGTAAGGCTTGGTTGCGCCGCTTGCTGTTCTAATTGGCGGCGCACGTTAGCGATAGCATTCATGTTGTTGTGGATGGCATGTAACTGCCCCATTTCGGCTTCTTCTTCGTTATTGTACACGAAGTCGTCGTTTATTTGGATTTCTTTTACGGTCATAGGCTGTCTTCACTTAGTAGCGGTTTATCTAATTTATCTCTGGGCGGTTCTAACTCACTTAACTTCTGATACATTGTAGCTAAAAGTCCTCGCAGACTTTCCATACGAGGATCTTTAACATCAGTGTGTCTGATGATATCGTGTACTAGCCCAATTTGGGTCTGTAATTCTTCTAATTTATTTTTATCTACCATGAACTATTATAAAACACTTTTAGGCCTAAGAACAACTGGCTGCGTGCCTCCTTGATAAATTTTAAATCATCTTCGTAGTAGTAATCATCACTTGGATCACCCCAGAAGAACCCCGTTGCTTCAACACCTTTAACACGACCTCGTTTGAGATCTTCTTCAAGTTGGTCAATGTCTTCCCAGGTCAGCTCTAGTTCATCACCGTTGAACTCACCTTCATTGCCTTTACTGACCCAGAGATTGTACATCCAACCATGTAGGTTTGGATGCTTGCGCCAGTAGGCGATTTCAATAGGTTTACTTACTTTGGGATTAACATACTCACCAGTTTCTTCGTTGAACTCACAGGTGTCCCAATATTCACTATTTTGACCTGCTTTGGCAGCAACGTAAGCATACATGTCTAAACCCATGATTGACCTTTCATACTTAAAAACATAAGTGTTATTATACTATCAGTTTATGGTTGTGTCAACCAAAATTTCATTAAATATTAAAATGATTATCTATAGTGATACCAGTGTTTGCGATAGTTGGGCAGAATTACCTAACATTACCATAGTAAAAAATATTAATGTTTATATGGATTCGCCAGGGCCAAAAACCGCAGTATTTCATGCGCCCTTTCCTAGGTATTCAGATTTTGATCATTTAGAAGAAACTTTCAACCAAATATATGATTCTAGTGAGCAGATAATACTACTGGTCACAGAACTACACGATGTCACTGTAGATTTCATTGAAAAGTTTGATCGCCCTAAAATAGTCCTGTTCTTAAATGGTGATTTAAATTTCAAACTAGATCATGCTACCTACTATCACTACCATCATTGGTTTGAGTCTACTACGTTGTTTTATAAAAATAATCAGTTTCTACTAGACAAGTTAACTCCTTATACTGCTAAACCTAAATATTTTGACATATTATTAGGACAAGAAAGAAAACATCGTGATGAAATATTTTCTTATATCAAACACAATAACCTAGATGACAAAGTTATTCTAACCTATATATCTAGTATAACAGAAAGTTTTCAAGAAAAATCCGCCACTGAGTGGCAATGGGAAAGTGAAGGATTAGAAATTCCTGATTGGCCTATTAGGCATACTATACGCCCAGTAAAATACTACAATCAAATAATTTCATTAAGCCAGATCATTCCATTGAGCATTTATAACCAAACAGCCTACACAGTAGTAGCAGAAACATGGGGGATTGATAATCGCTTTACCTTTAACACTGAAAAAATCGTCAAACCTATTCTAGCTGAAAGGTTATTTTTAGTGGCCAGCAATCAATACTATCTACGTAACTTACGTGCATTGGGATTTCGTACATTTGACACGGTCATAGATGAAAGTTATGATCTAGAACCTGATTATAAAATCAGATGCCAAATGATTGGTGAACAGATAAAATTCTTAGCTGGTCAACCTCAGAAAGAACTTTTAGCTAAAATTAGTCCAATAACAAAGCATAACCAAAGTTTGATGTTAGGTACTGATTGGTATGGAGAATTTTTAAATTCTCTTGGCGCAATTATAGTTTAAATACTAGTGTGCACCATACGTTAATTTTCAATTTAAGCTCTTATCAACCAGAATATCGCAGAAGTCTAGGCGGTCATCGTATAGCCTCTTGGCTACGTGAACAAGGATGGGATGCCGAAGTAATTGACTTTATTGAATTTTGGACTTTAGAAGAATTACAAGAACTTTGTCGCGAACGTCTTAATGATCGCACAGTATTTGTTGGGTGTAGCACAACATTTTCTTATTCTAGTCCATTAATACAAAAATTGTTTATATGGATTAAGGCAACATATCCTAAAATTAAACTGGTTGTGGGCGGGCAAAGCCTAGGACGTATTATTATACCTGCTGATTGGTACATTGAAGGATATGGCGAACATGCTATCTTAGAAGTAATAGCTCATCTGTTGGGTAATAATAACAAAGTCAAATACTCTCTATGGAACAACGGCAAGAAATTTATCAATGCCATACACAGCTATCCAGCTTATCCAATGTCTAGTCTGCGTGTGCAGTACGAAGCTAGAGATTTTATACGTGAATTTGAATGGCTAGGTATTGAGATTGGGCGAGGTTGTAAATTTAAGTGTGACTTCTGCGCTTATCCTATACTGGGAGTCAAAGGTGATTATTCTAGAGCCGCAGATGATTTTCAACAAGAACTTCAGGACAATTATGATCAATGGGGAGTCAGCCATTATTATGCCGCTGATGAAACATTCAATGATCGCACAGAAAAAATTATTAAATTTGCAGATGCTGTTGAAAATTTAAACTTTAATCCTACCTTTATGGGATTCATACGCCCTGATTTGCTAGTGTCGCGTCGTGAAGATTGGGAACATCTACTGAGAATGAGATTTTTTATGCATCACTATGGTGTAGAAAGTCTTAACTGGCAGTCAGCTAAAAGCATAGGCAAAGGCATGCCTACTGAAAAGTTAACTCAGGGATTGTTAGAAGCCAAGCAGTGGTTCAAACAATATGTTCCATATCATGGGGTAATGAGTTTTATTGTTGGATTACCGCACGAAACAAAAGAGACTATTCAAACTACATTTGATTGGGTTGATGCCAATTGGCAAGATCAGCATGCAACTTTTTATCCATTAAACATTGTTGTTGAGGATCGTCACAAATCTACCATTGGGGAAGATTGGGCTTCAAGAGGCTACAGAATTAAACCTCTTGAAAATATAAGCATGCCTGAAGAAAGTCTGGCACGCACAAACAATCTGCCATGGCATGATGAAATTTTAGGATTACACTGGGCCAATGATCACATGGATTTAAAATGGGCCATTGCAACTATCAATGATTGGAATGCAACTAAACAGATAAAGCATTCTGTATCAGGGTGGGCGTTTGGTCAGGTCCTGCCCTATACCAATTTATCAATTGAACAATTTGTTAATACACCTGCAGAAAAAATAAATCATTTTATAGTCCAACATCAGACTAAAAAATTAATTAAAGAATATATTAACTCAAAGATCAATTATAGATAGTTGCCGAGCACGTTCGTATAGTGCAAAACTAGCCAAATTCTTACCCTTGCTTTCGCACATGATGTCAAACTTGTCTAAGAATGACAATGCCCAATCGTTACAAGCAGTGTTCCAGTAGAAGTCACTGTGCGCACGCATCTTACTTTTCTTGTAGCCTTGCTCTAGTAGTAGGCTGTGGTTAGGAGCTGTACTAGATGAATGAGCGGGGAGAACGTCTTCTCTGGATACACTATAGTGTAGCGTAGGACGCAGGCCGCGCCAACTGTCAAGAATGCGTGCAATTCTGGCATCCTTAAGATCAATGTAATGCCCTTCGCGGATCCAATGGTGGTGGATATCAAGAACAATAGGTACAGTATCGACAAGATTGAGGCAATCATCAAGACCATGTTTCATTTCCTCGTTTTCAATGGTAATAGTGTTGCGTGCTTCAACACTGAGTTTAGGGTAGACATCAAGGATACCTTGATAGCCTCTACGACCTGCAATATGCACGTTGCATTTAAAGTCTTGGAACTTTTGGCCATAGCCCATCATGCGAATCATGTCCGCATGATACTCAAACTCTGCTATACTCCTGGCGACAATATCGTCATTATCGCTAGCCAAAACAGTAAACTGACCAGGATGAAAGGATAAACGTACACCACGATCCTTAGCAACCAATCCAACTTCTGCAAAAAGCTGTTCACAACGCCTTTTAACATCAGCTTGCTGCCAATAATAAGACCAGCTAGACTCAGTATATACAGGCAAGATGTCACTGCTAATACGTACCATGCGAAGTGATTCATCTAAGTTACCTACCCTCTCAATTAGTTTGCGAGTGGACATAATGTTTTGTTCCATTAGGTCCCATAGCCGCTGTTCAGCTACTTCGCGGGATTGACGATTAAGCCAAGCCACTGTAGTAGTACCTGTATTGAATTCTTTTGCAGCGTCTGTGGATTTGATACCCTCAACTTGATCAGGGCGATCAATCCACTTGCAGGCAAAACCGATGCGTTTGATTTGTGATGTCATAAAACTATTATAACACCAAAATGTCTTTATGTCAACCTACTTTACCAAAACTTGCCCACTGTGTTGCGCCCAAACAAACCCAGCCAATTGCTGAACCAGGCATAGGACTTTCATTCCAAACTATAGTACCTGTGATAGCAGGATAGTTTGGTATTGTCGAAGCTGAGCTCATAGGAGTATTACCTATGCGTAGGTTTTCTATTTCTACACTACCATCAGGATCTAATAGAATATTTTGTTTGTTATTAGCACCAATGACCAACTGTTGACTACGTGGTGTGCCAATATAACCTGTGTCTTGACTGCGTTTGTTCACTACCACTTCAACTTCTTGGTCCCAAACACTTAACACCGCAGTAGGATCAATGGTGTTTACTCCTACTCGTCCCTGTGTAACATACAAGGTATCAACTAATAGATTTTCACCTGATGTCTGTAGGTCGTTAACCACACCCAAACGTCTGATGTTGGTATCAATGATATGGTATCCTAGCCTATTACCACTGACAATTTCTTTCCCACCTTGTGTGATCTTGTCTAGATCAATACCATCAGCCTGCATCTTTTTAAAGATAATGTCGCTGAATCCTGAAAATAAATCATCTGTTAGTAATTCTTTGACTGCTTGACTGGTTTGTTCTACCAGCTTTAAAAAGCCCTTGGCATCAGCCGCTACTTCACCATTAATCACCAAACGGCCATTGAGACTGATGTCACCTTTGACTGTGAGTTGTGGAGCAAACAATGGCCCTTCAAATGCAGTACCACGATCCATCAAGGTCATCTGTACACGAGTACTTAGATCTTCTATGCCTGTACTGCCAAAGTTTGTGATAATACCGCCGCTGACCTGGTCACCTGTTAACTTTAGTCCTGAAAAATCTATGCTGTTGTGACTGATACTTTTTTCTGGGAAGCTGGTAGTCTGTAGCATACTGCCTACTTTGTTCTGCACCAATGCTCCAATAACTTCTGTGACGTTTACTGCGGCTAGTTTTTGATTGATGTAGCTGCTGATCTGTTGGTTAGCAGTTGCAGTTAGGTTTTTATTAATCTGGTCAGTTAATTGTGCTACAATCTTTTGCAGTTGTTCATCGCTGGTGCTAACAAAGTTAAAATTGTCCAGGCGTGTACGGATTTGTTGTTCAACAAGGCGTTGTACAACGCTGTCAAATTCAGTATTGGCAATTTTAGCAACGATTTCATTGGAAATTTGATCGCGTAGTTCAGCTTCGATAGTGCCTTTAAGGCTGTCTATGATGCTGGCGACAATAGGTTGTAACTGTTCATTGATATCCATAACACCTCTTTGAAAAACTTAGAAACTAATTGAAATAACGTGTTCGTAGTTTTTCTTGATTAAACTTTTATACATCAAGTTCTTATGTACATAAAAACTCTTTGCTCCAGCATCAATGCTGAATTTAGCCATCTGCTTGAAAAACATACTGCGACGAGCAAATGGGCCGGTGGTCACTGCATTAGCACCATGCATCTCATATACTGTGGTGCTCCAACTATTTCTATCATTGAAATCATAATGATGATACTCTAAAAATAGTTTTGTATCGTTGTGTGCGTGAACTGCCAATGGTTGACTAAATTCACGATCACGGAAATCTTGGTTCTTATAGTCACGTAAGGTGGTTATAATAACATCTTTGGCTAGATCACTAGCTGACTTTATTTTATCTAACTGCTCTTGTTCTGAGTTGGCAAAGGTAAAATACTCATCGCTGGCCACTACCCAATTAAACTGCTTTTTATATTCTTTTAATTCTGCATCAGCAATATATACGTATTTAACTCCTGTAGTGTCTAGGAATTTTTTTGTATCTGCTGTGATACCTGTAACAGCTATCTGTTTATATTTGGCACCCAACATCATAGGACTGAATCCGTAGAACAGTACACTGGTGGGAACTGCTCCATGATGCTCTGAGATTGAACGAAGAATTTCTTGCTTCTTGTCAATAACTTCTTGGCTTTTAGGATTAAATTTGAAAGCACTTAAACTGGCTTCAGAATACGTGGCAAAACCTTGCGGCATAATTGTTTCCATTTGTAACTATTTAGTTTATTCTCTAACTAAATCAAGCGTTACACAATGGAAGCTGCCTCCTAGTGTGCGGCTATGGCGCAATTTTAATGGAATACTGGTAATACCTACTCGCTCTAGGTCTTTAATAAGCTGGGTCTGCGCCGCATCAATGATCACAGTGTTTGGATCAACACTCAGCATATTCATACCAACCCACTTGCTGGCATAGGGATATTGATAAAAGTCCTGTGCTACTACATCCTGTACCCAAATCTTCTCCCATCCATCAAAGGCTTTTGGGCAGTTTACTTGATTAACACGACTAGCATTTAATACAACTAACCCTTCACGCAGTGGTGCTATGGTTGAATCAATATGCACACCGCTGTAGAAGTTACATAGTTCTATTTTGATTTGTGGGAACTGTTGACATAACCATTCGTAGGCCTTACGATTGCCGCTGGGGCTTTCTAAGTATAACCAAGTGTTACCTAAACGGCAAATGTTAGCGGCATCTAAGGTCATACCTTGACCACGCGGCATATTAAACACCATGCGTGCTGAATTAGTCACCGCTTGTAGTGCTTGAATTTCTTGATCACGGCAAGGATACATCATAGCAGGATCAACTACACAGCTACCCCATATTATCAATCTATCTCTAGGACAATAATTGTACATGCCACCTAGCTCTTGAAAGTTCATATCTGCGGGACGATGGACTTCAACGCCTATTTGTGTCAAGACATTGGCTAGGTCATCTAGATCCTCATTGGCTTCGTCAATGATCCACTGCGGCACTGGGCCACTAGGCACTGGTGTTTCTTTCCAAGTGGTCTTAGAACTTTCCTGAGCAAACACAGGATCTGTACTAGGCCAATTGGCATGTGTTGCTGATCCTACGACCACTGATTTTAGTTTTCCCCATTCATTACTTGTGCTGATCTTCATACGTGTCCTGTAACTTGTAGTGTGTATCTTGGTGTGTAGCCCATGTTAGCCGCTAGGTGCGGAGTATCGTACCACCATACTACCACATCACCCGCTGACCATTTAACCACAGGTTCACCTGCTACTTCTAAATAGTGGCCACTGGCCCAGTCTTCTAAAAACACAATAGCACGATAAATGCTTTGATGTGTAGTTTCTAATTCAAATACGTCAATATAGCGTTTATAAGTGTCTATATGATTAGGTAAGATTGTACCCGAATCCATGCGATAATAACTAGTACAGACATCTTTCCACTTTAGCTGTTCTTCAAAGTAAGCAATAATACGATTATTCCATACAGGCTGTGTCTTGCGCATATCACACATGCTGCCCACAAAGTTATCAGCAAAGCCCATGTCTGTCCAACGTGCAGTGTCGCTGGGATTGTTAAATGGTTCTTTGCTATAATCTAAATGCAGATATGCATCGCCCCAAAACGGCTCTATGTTAAATCTGTCCACGTGTGTTTCCGTAGTGAATAACAGTATACGATGGGTTACGTGTAGAGTACCTACGCCATGGATCTACAATAATGCTACCGTGGCCTGGTGTAAAATATAGTTGTTGTTCTGGCAAGTTACCTGTATAGCCGTAGGTAATCTGACGATTGTGTGCTAGTAGAACAATACCTTCGGTGTCGTCATACACCGTATCGCCTGTTAGAGGATCACTGTACAAGTATTGTGCGCCATGTTCCTCTAGATAACTACCAATTAATAAGCTGTAACTGCCTTCTAACATATCTACATCTGGCTTGTAGGCCTTGCCATGAATAATAATTGGCATATCGTGTGTGTTTTGTAAATCTATTAGGTATAATGCTAGGTTCTCTGCTTGCTTTTCACGAGCGTGCATGACTGTGTCAAATATATCATAGCCTAGATCTAGTCTTTCTGCTAGATATCGTAGAGCAATATTATCGCGAGGATGACAAGGGCCAGCATCGCCCATGCCTGCGGTCATGTACTTAGGACTCATAATACGTATAGTTGATTCTGCTAGGGCAGATGTTACTACATCTACATTCATGTTGCCATTCTTCATGGCCACATCTTGTATCATATTAACTAGGCCAATCTTGGTTGATATAAATGTATTGTAAAAGACTTTGATAGCTTCTGCTTCGTCCCATGTGCCGATAGCGTAGCGTGGATTGTTAGCCATGAGGGGTTGGTAGAAGTCTTTGAGTAATTGTGCATCACCTGTTAGGCTACCATCTTCTGTGCCAATGATAACCATTTCTGGATTAACCATATCCCAGGCAACACTGCCCATGGCTATTAGGTAAGGATTATAGATAAAACGTGCGTTGGTAATATGACGACGTAATTCACGTCTTGTTGTGCCAGGTAGTACCGTTGAGATTAATACCACTAGTTGATCTTTGGTCACGTATTGATTGATGTCAGCTAAGACTTGATTAGCAATGGTGTAATCAAAATCTTTATTAGCCAAATGTGTACTAGGAATAGATCCATCATATACAGGATCATGTGGTGTTTGTACTGCTACAAAGATTACGTCTTTGCCTCGTACTGCACCTTCTAGTGTATCAGAAATCTTAATCTTCTTACTGTGTTTAGGGTAAATATCATAGCCAGTTACATCATATTCTTGTGCCATTACTTCTGCACAGGCTAGGCCTAATTTACCGATTCCAATGAATCCTACTGTTTTTAATTGAATTGACATAATGCTCCAAATTGATCATATCTACGAATTTTTTTTAAAAAATGTCTTCCCAAAATCAGAGGGATATTTTCGTCCCAATGGGGTTGTGACTAAAGATAATGTAAATGTATTTAATAGAAATAGTTCCAATTCTAAAATATTATTCTATGATCAAGAGCCATTCCTAAATGAAGTTGAGGATTTACTTGGTTGGTTTAAAACTCCAGAACCCTTGACTAGAATTACAATCTTTGAAGATCTTAGATACCCTAAATTTAAAGAATATTCATTAGATGAATTGTATAATCTGTATTTCAATGATCCTAATACTGATAAAACAGCCAATCATCCAGATGTTCATGCTACTACGTTGGCTTATCCTAATACCTTTTTTAAAGAACCACATATAATAGTAGTTTCTGAAATATCAGAATATCTGCAGACTCTATTAAAAAATTATGAATTGAATCCGCTTTACTACTTTTTCCATGGCTTTGCGGCCTTAGATTGGTATCGTGGATTCTATGCTTTGAACTTTAATAAATCAATAGTCAGATCATATGACTATGATTTTACCTCGTTTAATAGAATTATCAACTATGATCGTAGCTATAGGATTTACTTGATTAGTTTGCTAAAAGCTCAAGGTCTATTAAACAAAGGGCTAGTCAGTTTTAATGTTACTGACAACGCATTTGATGATTGGCGTGATGAAGTTGCTGATCCAAATAGTAAACTAAGCGAGTTTGCAAAACAGCACGCAGAAACTCATTTGGTTAATGTTGATAAATTAGTCATAGACCATGCAGAATTGCCAGGTAGTGCCAGTGCTGACATTCCTAGAGGAAATGATGCACTGTGGAACATTGTAACTGAAACAGTGTTTTACTACAATAAGCTACATCTAACTGAAAAGATATTCAAACCTATCGTCAGCAAGCAACCTTTTATGCTCGTGGCTGCACCAGGTAATCTTGCCTACTTACGCAGTTATGGATTTAAAACCTTTGATGGAATCATTGATGAAAGCTACGATCTTATTCAAGACAACGATCAGCGCACTGCCGCAGTAGTTGATCAATTGGCATGGTATTGCGGTTTATCTGAAGATGAAAAATTAGATGTCATAAAGCGTATAGAACCTATTGTTTTGCACAATTTCCATCACTTTTATGGCGAATTCCGCCACATAATCACACAAGAATTAATCACTAATGCAAAGACCTTGTTTAAAGATCTAGGCTATGATGACAGTCACATTAACTACCATGATATCTATCATGTGCTGACCCATTAAAATCTCACCTAAATATAAATACTAGTATAATAAAAATAGTATTTCAAGGAGCAGGACATGGGTGATGTATTCAAACTCATAGGTGATTTAGGTTTTCCTATCGCAGTGGCGCTAGCAGGCGGCTATTTCGTTTATCTCACAATTAAACTATTACTACAGGGTGTGCTAGGCTCAATCAAGGGCATGGCAGGTATTATCACAGCCTTAGATAATCGTGTAAAAACAATGAACCATGACGTTATCCGTATTGATACTATTGTAAGTAATGCACTTGGACTTAGACCAGACACTGATCGTATTGCACGTGCAGATGGTAAGACGGACGCCCGTCGCGATTAGCTATATCGTAAAAATGACGCAAAGATATAAATACATATATGAACAAATATTATGTATATGAATATCTCAGAGAAAATGGCACTCCTTATTATGTAGGTAAAGGTAGTGGGTTTAGAGCGTATTGTAAAAGGCCATATAAACCCAACGACAAATCTCGCATACGAATTGTTGCTGATAAGTTGACTGAACAAGAAGCATTTAATTTAGAAGTAGAACTAATTGCAAAATACGGTAGAAAAGATTTGGGCACTGGTATTTTAAAAAACAAAACAGATGGTGGAGAAGGGCCTTCATTGACTGATGATATTAAACAAAAAATATCTGTAGCAGGAAAAGGTAGAACCCCTTGGAACAAAGGACTTACAGCATCTACTGATAAAAGAGTAAAAGAAAATGCTAAATCTCGTTCTCGTGTTAGATATAGCGAAGAAACAAAAAAAGCATTTATGAAGCCAAAGTCTGAAGAAGGTAAAAAAAATATGTCCGTGGGACAACTAGGAAAAAAATATCCTAAAAAGGCTTGCGAGCATTGTGGCAAAGAAATACCAACAAATGCAATGGCTTCTCATATGAGAACTCATAAGGGAGAGATTAATGTTTAAATTACCACATCAAGTATGGCTAGAGCAACAACCAAAGCATACCCAAATATGGTTAAAGAAACAAGCAATCTGGCACGATGCTGATTTGTTTAGATTCTTAGTTATAGGTATGTTATTAGGATTTTTAATTGGGCTGATATTTTAGGAGATAGATAATGGCATTAATGGATACAGTAATGAAAATGGTAACACGTGAACCTAAACCAGGTGATGATAAAGCTCCGGCCACAGGCGGCCCTAGTCGCAGTGAACGCGAAGCAAAGATCAAAGGACACGCTGGCTTAGTAATTAATATTTTTGCTGCCTTACTAGCATTTAACGTTTGGTATGGCGGTGGGTTAAGTTCAACTATTATGAACAACACTATCAAAGCAAACGATATTTGGAATTTTTATCAAGCAAAATCAATCAAACAAACAGAATACGAACTAGCTGCACAGACTACCTCTGATCCAGTCAAGGCTAAAAAGTTTAGTGAAAAAGCCGCTAATTATGAACTAGGTGACGAAGGCAAACCTGCACTGTTTGAAAAGGCTAAAAAGTTAGAAGAAGAACGTGATCATGCTAAGAAAAAATCGCCGTGGATTGGCTACGCTGGCACAGCATATCAACTAGCGATTGTTTTACTTTCAGCAAGTATTTTAGCAGTTAGCATGGCACTATTTTGGACCAGCTTTGGCGTATGCGCAGTTGGCATACTGCTAATGAGCCAAGGTCTTTTCCTTTGGTTCTAATATGAGAGTTGCATTAATTTGGATTTTTTGGTTAGCACTGGTGTTTTGGTGGCTGACTCCTGAGATAGACTCTATCAAAGATAGAGTAGCGGAACATAACGCACAAATTCAAAAGGCGTTAGAGGAGTAGTATGGATATTGTAATGTTAATCAATAAGTATGGCTTCCCCATTGTCATGGCAGTGGGCATGGGCTATATTATCAAATACGTATGGGAATGGAGCACAAAAGAAGTTAAGCCTGTGATTAGCGATGCTAACACTGTGCTGATTGCGCTTATTGATCGTATACGTATGCTAGACAATGACCTAATACGCTTAAATCAAAAAGTAAACACAGTCTTACACCTACGTGGCAAAACAATTGAACACGAACGTGTTGAAGCTGAAAAAGAAATTAATATGAAAGTACATAAAGCTAAAACAGAAGACGACCAAGCCGCATCAAGCGGCGAAGGTTAACTTTTAATTAGCTCTTCTGCCTCTGGAAAGCGTGTATGTGCATTGCGACTTCCAAGTAGGGCAATTATACGCTGACCTAACTGCGTATTCATCAGCATTACCAAACATCCGCCACTTTGGTGAATATACCCAGTTTTACTTACAATAATATCATCGTCATGTAGTCTAACAATAGGGCTGGTATTAAATGCCTGATACCAATGTTTCTTTACTTTAATCTCAACGCTAGGTCGAGTAGCACTGACTATGTTGGGATAACTTTTAGCACTGATAATAAGTTTAATTAAATCGCGAGCTGTACTGACGTTGGTTTCCTCTAGGCCAGTGGGATCAGTGTAGTGTGTGTTGGCCATGCCAAGATTGATGGCCTTGAGATTCATAGCCTCTATACAACTATCAACTCCGCCTGGATAGTTCGCGCATAAAGTATAGGCCGCAAAGTTATCACTTTTAACCATGGCTAGATCAATTAGGTCTTGGCGAGTAAGTGTTTTAACACTATGAGGTAAGTGTGTATGATATTGGCGGGTTAACTTATAGTCTAAGATAATCACGTCATCTAACGGCTGGCGAGAATCTAGCACAACCATAATGGTCATTAGTTTAGTAATACTAGCAATAGGGCGTGGTTGATCTGCATCTTTCTCAATAACAACTTGTCCTTGAGTATCAGTGACCAAATAGCTCTTAGCAGTTACACCAGCTTGTACGGTAACTGCAAACGATACCAAAAGAAAAAATATAATTTTATTCATAGTTAATAACATCCGTTATGACATTTCGTTTAATTAACTCTTTGAAGTCTTCCATGTTGTCTGCCTTTGGTGCGCAATACCCGCAGAAGCATATAGATTTTGCACACTTGACCACAGGCATAGATTTAGTTTCAAATTGCTCTTTAAGATTATTGATTAGTGCTGAGCTATTGCTCAAGTTGCCAATTGGTTCTACTTTGCCAGTGAATGACATCTTACAATCTTTATTAAAATAGACCTTGCCAGTGGTCTGTTGAACAAATAAGAAGAACCAATTTACACTACAGTTCCAGCCAAAGAATCCCTGTTTAGGCACAAATACCACAGCTGATTTCAAGTCTTTGTTTAAGGACATTTTCCTACCACCACAACATGCACGACCTTCACAGATGCTTACAACATCGCTGGTATCTGTTGCTATATCATTTAATTGTTCTATAGCTGGTTGATTATTTTTTGAATTGGTATTAGAAATCCAAAATGTTTTAAACTTTGAATATTGATCAGCGGTGTATGCTAGTTCTGGATTATCAAATGGTTTGGGTATACATCTAATATCGTGTTGCTTACAAAATTCCACAGCTTCAGATGATTTAATCCATAACTCAGGTACGGTGTGCATCATTACCACACATTTTACACGCTTGTTATTGTTCTTTAATTCTAATAGATTTTCAAAGAATATCTTTTCTTGTTTAGGAAGATTTTCTGCATGATAGCTGACTGTAAATTCATCTATTAGATCTATTACTTTGCTCCAGATACTTTGTTTAACAATAGCATTGGTAGTGGTGGTAATAGTTAATTCCCATTGGCTGGAATACTTTTTATATTTTTCTCTGCAGGCAGTGAGAATATCAATGATGTCTGGATGATACAAACTTTCGCCGCCATAGACGTTTAATACTACCTTACGTTGAGTGGGCTTTTTATTGGCCATGTATAGGCTAACGTACTCATACATAAAGTCAATAGTTTGTAAACATTCATCTAGCGGAGGATGAGGTAACGAGTTATCGTGCCCTCCTTCTTCACCTATTTCGCAATAGCTGCAATCCAAATTGCACTTTTTGGTTAGTTCCCAATCTAATAGAAAGGCTGGTATATTATTGGGATCTAGAGCGATCCCAATTGATTTAATTTCTTCCATTATTTGCTCGTAGCGTGATAAGTGCCGTCCCAGTTAGCTGGAACTCCCTCTTCAAGACGCTCAATCATCTTGTGATAGTATTCTTTAATTTCTACAGTTGGATCAGCTTCTAGTTCACGTGCCCATTTAAGTGCGGCAACCCAATTGCCACGTAGATATTCTTTCTTATATTCTTCGTGTTTGTATGCGACTGTATGACCCACAGCATAGATATCTAAGCCGATGGTTTTGCCTTTAACAGCAATGTTGTCTAACCATACCACAGGGAAGTCATCTTTACAATACTCAGCAGTCTTAGGTCCAATGATTAGTAATACACCATAGGCCTTAGTTTGTCCTTCTAAACGTGCCGCAGTGCTGACACTATCACCTAAGACATCATAGCCAAACTTACTTTTAGCACCAATGTTACCAATTAAAGTTTCACCTGTGTTAACACCAGCACCCATGCCCACTGGTGGACGACCTTTGGCTGTTAGTTCCTTGTTGAAATCAGCAATGGCATCAATCATTTCTAGTGCTGTACGTACCGCAGTCTTGGCATGGTTAGCATCATCCAATGGAGCACCATGAACGTGCAGGCTGGCATCACCAATGAACTTGATCAGTGTACCGTCATTCTTAAGCACAGGAATACTCAGTGCTGTCATGTAGTCGTTCATGATCTGTGTAAGTCCTTCTACATCATCACCAAACGATTCGCCTAGGGTAGTAAACCCACGCAGGTCTGTCATGACAATTGATAGTTCTTTACGCTCACCACCTAGTTTGATCAGCTCTGGATTCTTTTGCAAGCGTTCTACTATAGTAGGATTAACATAGCTGCCAAACTGTTTCTTGATCTGTTGTTTCTGTAAGAATTCACTAACAAACTTAACACCATAAGCGTGTAGCATAACAAGAACTACACCTGCTGTAGGCACAATAGCATCTATTAAGAACTTGTAGTGCGCAAACACATACATGCTTGCTGGAATTAAACTAGCAGTTAATACAACACCTACACCTAGGCCAACATATACCCAACGTGATAATATTAGGATAATAAGTGAGATAACTACAAGTGCTAATAGTTCAGCACCAGGAGCCCAATCAGGACGTTCAATATTTACATTGTTAGCCAGCGTAGCAACTACAGCGGCCTGCATGTCTTGTGGCCAAACACTGCCTTTTGATGTTGCTACTGGATTACCAATACCTGCGGCACTGGTACCTACAATAACAATACCTTTCTTAAAGTCTTTAGGTAGGTTAACTGCTGATACAGGAATACTCTGTTGACTCCAGTCTACCCAGATACGACCTAGGCTGTCTGTACTAATAGGACGGAAGCTAGGCACACGCATTTTCTCAACGCCATTCTCATTTAGCTTAACTTGGAATGTGTCATCATTACTAATAACACGCAGTACTTCTAAAGGAACGCTGGGATATAAGCCACCATTATAGCCCACAAACAATGGCAAGCGACGATTAACACCATCAATCTCTGGCATAGTGTTAGCAATACCAACACCAATGGCATTATTTTCTAATTCTGGAATGTTGGCAATAATGCCTGGATAGTTAATGATAGTATCTAAATAGTCTGCACCAATTACAGCACTACCTGGTTTGCGTGGAATATTCTTGCTGGTCTGTGCGGGCATGTTAGTAAGAATAACATTAGCCTGTGTTCTTAACACTGTGGCTAGTGTTGCATCGCCACCTTGGCGATCCTTTTCTGGCATTAATACGTCCCAAACAACTAGGCCAGCATTGTGGGCGTATATTTGATCAATTAGATTAGCATAGATGTCACGCTTAAATGGCCATTGACCATAACGGTCTATGGTAGCTTCATCTATGTTTACAGTATAGATATTATTTTGAGTAGGCTTCTGATTGGTAATAAGTGTGTCAAAGTATCGGAGCCTAACACTTTCTACAAATGTAGGTCCTTGAAACACTACAGCTACAATAAGAGCTAGAGTAATGAGAGCAGTCCATGGACTGACTAAGATTTTCTTAAGTTTGTTTTTCATCTTTCTAATATACTTCCTCTAAATGGGCTAGCACAGACTTTTGGGGGTGATTGATAATCTTCTGGCCATATTTCTTCTGGTGGTACGTACAATGTGTACGCTGGTTTATTTGGTGTTGTTTCAACTTGCTTATTATTTTTTGCGGGAGTAGGCTGGACAGCACAGCCTGTGATTAGTAGTACTACTAGAAATGATGTCGTTGGATTCATATTAATATTTATATTGGCGGAGAGCGAGGGATTCGAACCCTCGATACAGGTTTAAGCCCGTATGCTTCCTTAGCAGGGAAGTGCCTTCGACCACTCGGCCAGCTCTCCAATTCTTGGTGCTGGATGTCGGGATTGAACTGACGACCTACCGCTTACAAGGCGGTTGCTCTACCACTGAGCTAATCCAGCAATTTAATGGTGCCCCAAGAGAGACTTGAACTCTCACACCTTTCGGTACTTGCTTCTAAGACAAGCGTGTCTGCCAATTCCACCATCGGGGCAATATTTAAACTGTTTCTTTTTTCTTTCTACCACCCTTACGATTAAGGGCAATTTTTCTTTTATGTTCTTCTGATTTAGGTTTACCTTTATTACCTGACCCATTGGTATTACCTTTTTTATTTTTACCATTCATTTTACAGGCTTCTTCATACCCATATTTGGCAACCATTCTATCCCAAGGACTATTATCTTTGCCCTGATCTATTCTATTTTCTTGTGCAGTGCCCCAATATAAATGTTTTGGGTTACTACACTTTTCATTGTTACAGGCATGGCATATATGTATTTTATGTCCACTTGGGATACTCGTATCTAATACATGGGCCATTAGCCCTTTACAATAACTAGATAATCCACCTTTTTGTGGGCCACCTCTTTCTATGCAAGACTCCGTTAAAACTAAGTGTTGTTGCCTTGCTTCTTTAGATTGTTTAATATACTCTTCTATTAATAACATTTTATATCTCCTTATGTTTATTTAGCTAAACACATTGAAAAATGTCATTTATTGTAATTACCAAAATTAATTGGTACATCTAACGAGATTCGAACTCGTGTTCCCGCCGTGAAAGGGCGGTGTCCTAGGCCTCTAGACGATAGATGCATTGTGTCCTGCTACCAGCACTACCTGGCCCAGAACTGAGCGGTTACTCTGTCCGTCTGTTTGCTTTGTGGTTAAAAACAGCAAAACACCCACGATACTTTCAAGGCTCCCGGCAATGGGACTTAGAGGTAGTCGCTAAACTTTATCGTGCGCACCCTGGCGTTATGGTATCACCAATGACCCACTTTCTTTAAGGAAAAGTGTAACCTAGTGTTGGTTGCGGTCGCAGGACTCGAACCTGGTCTCCAGCTTATGAGGCTGGCGAGCTGCCAATTGCTCCACCACCGCTATCAACTTAAACGTTATTAACCCTAAGGTTAAGAACAAAATTCTCTACTAATAACTTAGTTACTGTGGCTAACAGTATTGCTTCACCATCAGCACTATTGGTAAATTCTTCATACACTTCATAGGCTTGACTGCCAACGATTTGATAGATTCTATCTTTTTCTAAAGGCAGGCCTTCCCAATCAATCATATCACTGAGCTCTACTTCTTTGGCCAGTTCAATAATCTCTTCTTGCGTATATTTCATATTATACTGCCTTTTAGTGACTATGTCAAATACTTATGGTCCGGCGTGAGGGAATCGAACCCCCAACTAGGGAGTAGAAATCCCCTGTTATATCCATTTAACTAACACCGGTTTGGTGGGCCCACCTGGACTTGAACCAGGAATCTCCAAATTATGAGTTTGTTGCTTCAACCAATTAAGCTATAGGCCCTGTAAAATGGAGCGGGATAAGGGAATCGAACCCTCACCAAAAGATTGGAAATCTCTTGTTCTGCCATTAAACTAATCCCGCATTAACCAAACAAGCATATATTATACGCTCATTTGGCCGCTGTGTCAACCATTTACTACGTGATGTAGACGGTCTGCCGCATAGCTAGCCGCAAACGCATTTGGTTTAACCAATGGTATGACATTACAGGTACCACGGATATAACCAATTGCTTGTTGCACCACACAGCTTGACCCATGCATTTCATCAGGGTTAATGTCTAAGTGAACTTCAACTTCACGATCTTCTAATACTTCGTGCAGTTTAAGGTATAGTTCTGAAATCTTATATACTTCGTTCATTAGACGCATAGCTGGACGACTACGCTTTTGATCATAGTCAACTTCAACTGAGCTTTCACCAAAGATCTTACAGCCGTTTTTACCGTTAAGGTGTACAACCACTGCCAAGGTGTATTCAGCATACCATTTGCCATTTTTACGGAAACGACGGCTGTCTCCACCAATGTAGACTTTGGTTTCTGCGCTCTGTGATTCTATGTAATCACGGACATAATTGATGTCTAATTTTTTCATGTTATACCTTTATTTAACGTTGGTGCTACCTCTTGGACTTGAACCAAGCACACCCGACTCTTCAGGCCGGTGCTCTACCAGATGAGCTAAGGTAGCATTTAAACTAAACCTAAATAGTGCATTAGCTTGTGTTTGACCATCAAGTTAGGAATACGAAATTTCTCTGTATCTCTAAACCCAATCATAACGCCAACTTCTGCTACTGCACCACTGCGTGCTACACCCATATGGCAGTGTACCACTACATTCATATGTTCATTCCATGCTTCACGTAATGCTTCAGCAATACCTTTAGCATCTTCATTGGTAATTGCTGCATCATACAAACAACCGTCAGGCTCATTGTCTTCTACGTCTAGGAAGTAGAACTGATAGGTCTTACGGAACTGATGTTTAGGCGTTGGAAACTCTACACCAGGATCTACAATCTGGATCAGCATACTGTTGAAACCTGGGTCGTAGTGATATCCCTTGCGAACATCATCAAGACTAATATTTTCAATCCACGGTTTCATCATCGTACTCATCCTTATAATATTCTGGGTGTTTAGCACGGACAGCAAGATGCGTACCCATTGCCGCACCACAGCTAAACCGATCACCCTCTTTGAACTTTCTGCCGTTAAGTTTGAACGGCTTTAGAACTCTATCGCCATTCCACTGACCACGTTGGATATGAATGTAACCTAGCTCGCCTAACTGCTCACGCAAACGGGCAAACTCTGGGTGGTCTTCTGAACTTGTGCTACTACACTTACCTTTACCTTGTAGGATTAATAGCAGTTCATCATTGGTTGGCACACGACCATTATTCGTATAAGAATTCCATTCTTTATGAATAGTCACACTAGTCATATACTCTGGGTTAATTGTAAAGTCCATTATGCCCACCTTAACAAGAATAAAGTAAATTCATCTTCGTCCATTTCTACATATTTTCGTTTACTGGCGTAATGTTGCCAGGTAAACTTATATCCTAGGTCAGACAAAAATGTTATCCAATTAATATAGTCTTGCCTATAAAATTCTTTACACAATTTTGGAAACTCATTAACACTAAAATTAATCTTATTCATTCAGTTTAAACTTTCCTGCCTTTGAACTTGGTATCTTTAGTACCACGACGTTTATACCAACCATATGGTTCACCGTTGGGTAATAGACCATCTATAACTCCTGCGACGCCCATTTCTCCTACAAACACAGGAGGCTCCTCAACATGTGTACGAAGAGCTTCTCGTGTCTCAACCCAACTTGGTTGTTGCTTAGAAGTCATAGTCTTTTGATTCATATTCATTTGCTTGTAGTATTTCCCAAGTCATAGACTTTTGGAACTGTTCGTAAGCAGAACCTTTACGCAACCAATCAGCAACAATATCTTGGCTACCCCAACTACCTGGCGGAGCAAAGTCCTGTAGCCATAGTGAATATTCTTTTAAGCGTGTTTTGTTCCAATGGTCTGCACGTGCAATAACATCGGTCCACGGATCGCAACTTAACAAACTGGTTAAGAAACTACCTGGTGGTAGAGCATATAAGAAATAGTTCTTAAGTGCTTCTTGACTTACATCAGGTAAATCACTTAGACCATTCCAATCAAATTTGGTTTTCATATTCATGCCCTCGCCTTCCTAGTTCATCAATTAAGCCTGCGTAGGCTAAAGTAGTTTCTTGTCCTAATGCTTCTAGCATGTTAATACAGTTAATAATATAACCTGTTTCCATATCAGATATTAGTAATACCTTGCGTTCTTTAGTTAGCCATGTTGCATAGTGCATTCTGCGGTACTCTTTAAAGTCCGCATTGTCAGGTGTGCTTAATATATCCCAGGCTAATTGTTGTTCTTCAGTCACTCAGAAACTCTCATCTGCTGTGGCATACATATATTCAATATGTTTGACCTGATCGTGCCATTCAGCAAATCGTTCAACAGTCCACTGCCCAGATAATACCATAGCATAGGCTGTTTCAGCATCTTCTGCTTCTTGGAACTTGGTGTATGTATTTTTATTTTTCATATGTGTATTATACAGTCATTTAATCAAAATGTCAAGTGGGGTGTCTAACGGGGTTCGAACCCGTGATGCAGGAATCACAATCCTGAATGTTACCGCTACATTATAGACACCATTGGAGCAGGATACGAGAATCGAACTCGTGACTAGACGTTGGCAACGTTTCGTTTTACCATTAAACTAATCCTGCATTAAAACTGGAGCCCCCAGAGAGATTCGAACTCCCCACCTTTTGGTTCGTAGCCAAATGCTCTAATCCAAATGAGCTATGGAGGCATGGTAGCAATAACTAGATTCGAACTAGTGACCTTATCCGTATGAAGGATCTGCTCTGGCCAGCTGAGCTATATTGCTATGTTGGATTATTTACGGACTATGAGCATTTGGATCTTTTCTCCAAATACTCCACAATTTAATAAGCTAGTTGGATACATACCACAGACTTCGTTGATAGCCTGTTGTACTCCTAACATGTCTGAATCATGACAAAGTATGATTGCTTCATCTTCTGATAGTGTCATGGATTTAATAATATCATTTTTGGCCATCTCGTATGAATGATCGCCATCAATGAATGTAACACCAAATTTAACATCATTGATTTCATCTAATAGGTATTCACTTGAATTAGTAATCAATTGAGTTCTTTTATCAATTATATTTGCTATATCTTTTGGCAATAAGTTTTCCACATCAATTGAATATAATTTACCTTTATTATTGTCCGTTAAAGCACCACATATAGTCAAAGTTGATGTGCCATAACTACGGCCTATTTCTAATACATTTTCTGGTTTTTTAGAATAGATGATTGAATATAAAAATAGTATATCATTCTTAGAACATTTAGCATGCCCAGATGGGACCAATTCCAAAAAATCATCTAATCGATGAATGAAATCTGGATATGAGCCGTCAATAAAATCCATTGTTAACATAGTATATATTTACATTTATTCTTGGAGCACAGGGCCGGATTTGAACCGGCGGCTTTAGGGATTTGCAGTCCCCGCCATTAGGCCACTCTGGTACCGTTGCGTAAAAATGGCTACCCCACACGGATTTGAACCGCGACTAAGAAGTTTGGAGCTTCGCGTGCTGCCGTTACACTATGGGGTAATTGATTGTTAATGGTGGCCTAGTGTCCACCCTTTTTCTAAATATTCATTTATATCATCAGCTTTAATAAAACTAGATACTGTACCATTGTTCATCATCTTTCGTCCTAGCTGTGCCTTTGCTAGCGCATTTCTATGTGTATCTGTTTTAGGGATATCTTTGTTTATGCGTGATGCGTGTTTTCTAAATGCGTCTGGGTCTTGTTTTGCCCAATTATTAACAGAACATTTTCTTCTTTTTTCATCTGTTGTTCCTTGGGCAAGGGCAGACAATCTTATTTTTTCAATCGACTCTTGCGAATGTTTTTTACCAGAAAATGCACCCACAATGCCTGGATTACCACCCGAGCCGCCTATTTTGAAATTGTATGTATTTGTATCCTTAACAAATTCTTCATTTACTATTTCGCGTTCTTTATTAAACATGTCTTGTTTATTGTCAAACACATGTAAAATCTCTTTAGTAAAATTTTGCTTTCCGTGTTTAGAAATAGCACGCTTAAGATACTTTCCGGACCCTAAGTAATCGTCATTCAACTCTTTAGTTTGGTGCGATCCGACATAAATTTTATTATCGATTAAATTTGTAGTCTTGTATATAATATAGAACATTTTTATCTCCACTATATTATTTATACAAAACTGCTGTGCTACCATTTTAATTAGGTTGGAGTTGTCCCCCAGGATGCCCGTAGCCCTATGCGTCCATAGGGTTCACTGGTAAATTCCAGCTATAAGTGGAGTTTTCTCCTACTTATCGTAGGACTCGCATGCTCCGGACTGTTCTTTATTTATTTGGCAGGCCCACCTAGAATCGAACTAGGACTAACAGGATCAAAACCTGTTGTGCTACCACTACACCATGAGCCAATTAAACTTTTTTGGTGCTCTCACCAAGAATCGAACTTGGAATACATCCTTACCATGGATGCGTTATGCCACTTAACTATAAGAGCATTGGTCCTTCTGGAGGGACTCGAACCCCCATTAGCGGCTTATCTAGCACTCACTCCTTATAAGGGAGCCGTTCTACCATTGAACTACAGAAGGATAAAAATATTTGGCGGAAGCGGTGAGATTCGAACTCACGAAGGGTTTCCCCTTGTCTGTTTTCAAGACAGGTGCAATCAGCCAGGCTCTGCCACGCTTCCAAAATAAGTGGGCGGTTTGCTGTACTCTCCTAACCTCGAATACGTAATGTTACAGCTTTCTCCCGGGTAGCAAGTCACCACATTGTTCTTCAGCTTGCGCTGTGATTCCTCCTTGCTTGGTAGGTATTTTTGATCTTACAGGGTTTT
>Ga0316224_1000163_pt1 | contig 105467 bp, 80 predicted proteins | sample TBH18013metaG_FD_206254 | JGI IMG/M metagenome (GOLD analysis project Ga0316224, IMG submission 206254) | Freshwater microbial communities from Trout Bog Lake, Wisconsin, USA - TBH18013 | ecosystem: Environmental > Aquatic > Freshwater > Lake > Hypolimnion/Profundal zone | place: USA: Wisconsin...
TTGGTTGGCTACAACCTCCCCGGCGCGACCGTTCAGGTCTATGGCGGTTCGGACGTCGAACGTTCCAACCTGACCTACAACGATACGCGCTTGTTCGCTCGTATCATCGTTCCGCTGGGCGACTGGCTGAAGTAAGATACGTCGCTCGAACTTAGGTTTGATGCGAATGAGTTAAGAGCGGTGGGGAGCGATCAACACCGCTTTTTCTTCACCAAATCGGGGGACCCAAATCGGGGGACACAGGCGGCAAATCGGGGGACACAATACCGATTTGCCGTGTCCCCCGATTTGCCGCCCCGATTTGCCCCGATTTGGTGTGTCCCCCGATTTGGCTGTGTCCCCCGATTTGGCCGATTTGAGCTTGACACCGTCGGCGCACCAACCACCCTCTATTTAGACGCCATCTTGTTTTTGCTTTTGGGTTTCGGCTCGGGTTTTTCCGCGCAGGCCGACACCTGGAAAGGCGCGGGGATGGCTTCCGCGGCGATGCCGGGGACGTCTTTGGTGTCGTGCGAAGCGACCTGTTCAATGATACGAACCGCGCTTGGGCAGTAAAGCGGATCTTGTTGACTGATGTTTTGGACGTCGTTGGACATGGCGGTCAGGTATTGATCGAAACCGCCCTTGACCTTTTGACTGACGATGGCTTTCAAGCGTTTGGCGTTGTCGGGCATCAAGGGGTTTATGCGCTCCATGAACGCGCCGTACCGCCCGCGGAAATCGTATGTCGCGCTGTCGCACCGCAAGGTGGACACCATCATTTCGATCTGAAGCTGACGCAACTGTACGGTCGATACCTCCGTCGGCGTGTAACAGGCGGGTTTGGCCATGACCGGCGCGACCGAAGCTGAAAAAACGGCGGAACAAACCCCTATCGCAAACAAACGACGCACGACGATGATCCTTTCGATTCACTGGCGACTCATCTGTCCATAATCTACGGACGGGTTTGTAGCAAGCCCAGGAATTGATCGGCGACGCGATCCCATGAAAATCGTTCGGCATGGGCGCGGCACAAAACGGGGTCGATTGACAGACAGCCAAGCGCGGCGGTTTTTAGGTCGCGGTCCAGGATTCCCGCCGCCGAACCGTCCAGAACGTCCAGGGGGCCGGGGACGGGAAAGGCGGCGACCGGAACGCCCGAGGCCAGGGCTTCCAGCATCACCAGCCCGAACGTATCGGTCAGGCTGGGAAAAACGAATCCGTCCAGGGCGGCGAAATAACGAGACAGCTCCTGATCGCCGTTGGCGATGCGCCAGTGGACGCCGGGGTATTGACGCATCAAGCCTTCGCGCGCGGGGCCGTCGCCCACCACCAGTTTCGAACCGGGCAGGTCCAGGGACAGAAACGCCGGCAAATTCTTTTCGACCGCCACCCGTCCGATATAAGCGAAAACGGGACGGGGCAGGTCGAGAAAGCCTTTGTCCTGTGGGCGGAAGACGGCGGTATCGACGCCGTGGCACCACTCGACGGCGTTGGCGAAGTTCCAAGCGGTCAAATCCCGATGCACCGACGGCGACGGACACAACACCGCCGCCGACGGCGCGTGAAACCGCCTGATGGCGGCATAGGACCAAGAAAGCGGAAGCCCCAGCCGCATCTTGATATAATGGGGAAAGCGCGAGTGGAACGCGGTGGTGAAGGGAAATTCGTGCTTCAAACACCATGACCGAGCGGCCAAGCCCAGTGGACCCTCGGTGGCCAAATGAACCGCATGCGGGGAATAATCGGCCAATTGCTTGGACAGTTTGCCGCCGGGAAACAACGACAGGGATATTTCGGGATAACTGGGGCAGGGAATGGTGCGGTGCTGCGAAGGATCGAAAACTTTTATGTCGTGTCCTCGCTTGCTTAGACGATCGACCAGCGTCGAAAGGACACGGACCACGCCGTTCCGTTGAGGATGCCAAGCATCGGTAACCAAAGCGATACGCATCGCGCCTCCAAGTAATTCGTTGGAAGCAGTGATGGATGAACAAATCGAGGCGGGCAAGTTACAGGTTGATTACAAGTCGATCAGCGTAACCGGGGGGGCCGCTCCCAAATCCGGCATCAGTTTTCCGGCCAGTTTCGACAACCGGCTTTGAGCGTCGGTGGCGTAAAAGGCGATTTGCGCGGTGTTCGTGGATTGAGCGGAAAGGCCGCGCTCGTTCAAGGCGGCGACCACATCCTTGGCGACAGCCTCGGCGCAATCGACCATCTGGGCGGCGGGACCGATGATCCGCCTAAGCGACGCAGCCAGCAACGGAAAGTGCGTGCAGCCCAGCAGCAAGGTATCGTTGCCCGATTGCGCGGAAAAGTGGGCACCCAGATAATCGCGGGCCATGGCGTCGGCGATGGGACTGTCGCCCAACCCCTCTTCCGCCAAGGCAACGAACAACGGGCAGGGGACTTGCGTGATTTTCGATCCAGGGTGCGCCGTAGCGATCAGTTTGGGAAAGATGCCGGTTTCACAGGTACCCTCGGTGGCGGCGACCACCACGCCGCCGGTCGCGGTGGTCGCCGCGGCCGCGCTGGCCCCGGCTTCGACGACGCCCAATACCGGAATGGGGGCGACCGCCTTGCGGACGGCCACGACTCCATGCGCCGAGGCGGTATTGCAGGCGATCACCAGCATCTTGACGTTATGGGTTTGTAAGTACCTCGCCGCTTGCAGAGCGTAACGCGTTACCGTTTGCGAAGATTTGGTGCCATAGGGAAGTCTTGCCGCATCGGCAAGGTAAATCAGGGATTCATGCGGGGCCAAGCGCCGCAGCTCTCGGGCGACCGTAAGGCCCCCAACGCCTGAATCAAAGATGCCGATGGGGGAATTGATGTCCAACACTTGAGAAAATCCGTTAATCGTCACTGAACCTATTCCATTTATTGGGATTGGACAAGTTTTGTAAATACCGTATAAATCCATGAACATGGGGGGTGGAATTGATTCGCCGTAGCGTATAAATGCTCTGGACTTTAGCTCATAAAGTTTCCGTGGCGTTGCTTGCCATTCTGGTTTGCATGATGGCGGCGACGTGTTCGTTCGCCTATTGGAAGCTTGAAGACTTTCTGTCCAGCATGGTCAGGTCGCGTTACGGCGTGATCGTCGAAGCCATCAAAAGCGGTATCGAAGATCGCAGCGCCTTGGGCATTCCCTTGTTTCAGCAGCATTCCATTCAAGAGCAACTGGAGCGCTACAAGGGCGAGGACGTGCAAATTCTGGACATCGAAGTCTTTAACGCGGAAGGCGACATTCTTTACAACAGCGACCGGGGCGCCATCGGCGCGCGCGTTCCCAAAGGCTGGCTTGCCATGCTGACGGAACAGAACTGGACCTATGCGGACGGCGGCGAAGATGAGGGGCAGGTGGTGGGGGCGCCCATCGTCGGCGCGTTCGACCAACCGATCGGCGGCGTGGTCTTGCGCTATCCCGCCACCTATGTCGAGGATCGCTTGGGGGCGGTGATCGCCAAACTGGGCGCCGACATGGCGATCCTGATCGTCGCTTTCGGCGGAGTGGCGGTGATCGGTTCCATATTTTTACTACGCGGCATCCGTCTCCGGCTTCTGTCCATGGAGGCCAGCCTGAGCGATCTGATCGACCGAGCCGATGGGGTGGTCCCGTCGCAGCCCGATAGTCAGGATCATTCCTTCGAAGGATGCTTTCACGGTTTCGAATGGCGAACCCGTGAAGTGGTCGTTCATCTGAAATCCGCCCTGGACGACGTGGAGCGATTGGACCGGCTGGCATGAGCGAGATCCGATACAATTCCCTTTTCCTTCGTTTGCTGGTTCTGGCGGCCCTGGTTTTGATTCCCCCTGTGCTGGTCGTTTCGTATTTTGCCGTGACCAGTTTCGAATCCGGCATAGAACCGGAATTGGAGGGCAAGGCCAGAACCGTCGCGGAAAATTTGTCGGTTCAATTCAACAAGGCGCTTGTGGGGGGCATTCCCATCGACAAGCTGGTCGGCGTCGAGGACTTTCTTGCGCCGATCCTGAAAGGCAATCAGGAATTCGTTTATCTGGCCTTGTACGACGTTCAAGGCAAGCGGCTGTTCTCGGTCGGCTCCGTTTCCGACGAGTTGGACAAAAGTTTGGTCGATGCCGGGATTTTGGTTACCGGCGGAGCGGTCAAGGCCGGCGGGGCTTTGGATTATTCCGTTCCCGTTCACACCAAGGAGACAACCGCGGGCACTCTGCATGTGGGGGTCGAAAGCGATTATATCGCCCGCAGTTTCCGCTCCATTCTGTTGGATGTCGGGGTGTTGACCATCGTGTCTTTCCTGATCGCCTCGGAAATCCTGCTTTACGTGGTGGCGGTCAATGTGTCGGGGCCGCTGGGGCAGATCGGAAGGCTGCTAAGGCGCTACTCCAAAGGGGATTTTTCCGAGGTGGCGAGCGTGTCCGGTTTGGACGAGGTCGGACGTTTTACCAAACATCTCAATCGAACCGTCCGGATCGTCGACGAGCTTTACCGTAAATTGGTGGCCTATGTGGAGGAAGTCCGTCTGGGGCATTTCGACGGACAAGCGATTTCGGACGCTTATGCGGTCGAAGACCGGGTAAAGTTCCTGTACCGTTTTTCCGGCAAGGGTTCGCCGCAATTCAAGATCGAGCATCATGCCTTGGATATAAGGCTGGCCCTGTTCTTGTTCACCTTCGCCGAAGAACTGACCCGATCCTTCTTTCCCTTGTACAGCATGTCCTTGCCCAATTCGCTGTCGTGGTTGTCGACGGAAATGACCATGGCGCTGCCCATCGCGGTGTTCATGGCCATGGTTGCCATTTTTTCGCCGTGGTCCGGGGCCATCGCCCAACGCCTGGGCAGCCGCAACGTGTTTCATATGGGCCTGCTTCCCTCGATCCTCGGTTTCGTTTTGTGCGGCGTGGCGCAAGACAGCGTTCATCTGCTGGTTGGAAGATTGGCCTGCGGGTTGGGCTACGCCATGACGACCATGGCCTGTCAGGTCTATATTACCAGCACGGTGCGCGAGGAATCGCGGACCCAAAGCCTGGGGGTTTTCGTCGGCGCGGTTTTGACCGCCAGCGTTTGCGGTTCCGGCCTGGGCGGAATCTTGGCGGAATGGATCGGTTTCCGCGGCGTCTTTTGGGTCAGCACGGTGGTGGTGGCGGTGTCGGGGATTTTGGCCGGCAGGCTGCCCGATCAATCGCCGTTTTCCCAGTCTTTCCGTTTTCTGCCCATATCGGAGCGGTTGGGGTTGCTGAAGAATTGGCGGTTCTCGGTCTTGGTTCTGTTCGCCGCCATTCCGTCGAAAATCGCGGTGACCGGCGTGACGTTCTTTTTGGCGCCGCTCTATCTGTGGACCCTGGGGTACGGTTATGCCGAAATCGCTCAGATGGTCATGTTGTACGCGATTCTGGTGGTTATCCTGTCGCCGATGGTGGCAAGGCTGGCCGACCGGACCGGCTGGCGCTTGGGGCTGGTGGTTACCGGCGGCTTGATCGGCAGCATCGGCCTGTTGGCGCCCGCTTTCGGGGGCGGCGCTTTGCCGGTGGTGATTTCTCTGGTTTGCCTGGGGATCGGCAACGGATTGGCCGCGTCTCCTCAATTGGCGCTGATCCCCGATTTGTGCTGGATCGAGTGCCGGTCGTTGGGCCAGAGCGCCGTCTTGGCCGAGGTGCGCAGACTGGAACGGATCGGTTCGACCTTGGGGCCGATTTTGGCGGCCGTTCTGGTGCCGTTCTTGGGCTATGGGCTGGCGATCGCCGGTTTGGGCGCGGGCCTTGTCGTCATGTCGGCGGTTTTCCTGTTCGCGTCCTTCGGCTTCGGGTCGGGTATTCATATCGCCACGGAAGAGGTGGACGAATGACCATCCGACGCATGCTTGCCGTTTTGCTGGTTTGCCTAGTGTGGAGCGGTTCGGTCTGCGCTGACGGTCGGGGCCAGCGTCCGTTCCGCATCTATATGGCATTGTGGCGGGGATGGGAGGATGCCGCGCAGGGGTTCAAGGATTATTTTATTTCCCAGCACATTCCCGTCGAGCTGATCGTCCGCAATGCCGATCAGGACGAGAGGAAGCTTGCCGAATTCGTCGACGAAGCCAAACGGCTTAAGCCGGATCTGGTCTTTACCTGGGGAACCTCGGTCAGCTTGGGCATGCTGGGCAGCGGGGTCAACCCCGATCCCGAGCGGTACGTCACCGACATCCCCGCCGTTTTCGCGGTGGTGTCCCAACCCACTAAAACCGGTCTGGTGCCGGACCTTAAATCCAGCGGACGCAATATAACCGGGACGACCTATCTGGTGCCGATCGCGACGCAGATATCGCTGATCCAGTCTTATCGGTCGTTGCGCAAATTGGGGATGATCTACAATCCTCTTGAAAAAAATTCGCTGCTTACGCTTGAGGAAATCAAGGCGTTGACCGGGCAATTGGATTTCACCCTGGTTGCCGAACCCGTGGACGTTATCGACAATCGTCCCGATCCTTCCAGCATTCAGGCCAAGGTCGACGATATGAGCAAGGCGGGCGTGGATTTTCTTTATATTCCTCCGGATACCTTCATGAATCTGAATCGCGATATTTTGACCGGCGCCTGCTTGGAAAAAAGAATCCCCACCTTTGCCGCCGCCGAGAATCCGGTCTTGACCTCCAAGGCCATGTTCGGCGGGGTTTATCGGTATTATACGATCGGTCAAATGACGGCTTATAAGGCGGCGCAAATTCTACAGCAGAACGTAAAGCCCCAAGACATACCGGTGGATGCGCCCAAACGGCTGTCGATCATCTTGAACATGCCGGTCGTCCGTCAACTGGAACTTTATCCGCCGATGAAGGTCTTGCGGTTGGCCGAAATCATCGACAACGCTCCGGGGCCGTGACGATGACGAACGATTCTACCCTCCGACTGGTTCTGTGCACCAAGAACGATCTTCCCGGGGCGATCATCCTTAATCGCATTTTGCCTAGGCTGGCCGGGCATCGGACCATGGTCATGCTGTCGGAAAAAACCCGCGGTCCCGAACTTGCCGTACCGGAATTATCCGTTCTGAAATATTTGGAGCGGGACTTGCCCGTGGGCACCGTTTTTCCTTTGATCGATTCGCTGGGCGACAACCGCAGGGGGCGGAAGCTGACTTTTCAGGGCTTGTCCCGGCGGTTCGAATGCCCGATTTCCATCGTGGACGACGTCAATTCTCCCAAATGGTCTTCGGTCGTCAAGGAGTTCCGCCCCGATATCATCGTTTCGGTACGCTTTTCATGCGTCTTCAGGCAAGAGGTGATCGATATTCCCCGGCTGGGAATCTTCAATATCCACCCCGGCGCCCTGCCCAATTACGCGGGGTTGTTTCCGTCGTTCCGGGCGATGCTGAACCGGGACGGCAGGATCGGCTGCACGGTGCATCGGGTCGACCGTTTTATCGACGGCGGACCGATTTTGGGCATCGGCTGGACCGATATGGTCTTGGAGCGCGGATTGCTGTGGCATGTGTTCAAGTCCTATAACGCCGGACTGGATTTGTTCGCCGATCTTTTGCCCGTTATCGCGGCAGGCGAGCCCGTCGACGAACAACCCCAGGACTTTCAAATGCGGGCCTATCGCAGCCTTCCCTCCCCCGAGGACGTTCGACGGTTCATCGCGCAAGGATACCAATTGTTCGATCCCGCGACTTATGGGGAAAGCTTGGCCGAGTTCCTGCCTCCACATTTGGATATCCCAAGATGCTTTTAAGGACGCGGATCACGATCATGGTCTTGGTCTCGTACCTGCTGATGGCGGGAGGCTTGGCGTTTTTCGGCGTGAAAAGCGAGGAACTGGCCGACAGCCGCTATGCCGAGGCCACCTTGAACGGGCAGGAAATCTTCTGGCGCAAGCTGATTGAGAACTCCGTGCAGCGTTTGGAGAACGTGGCTCCCTTAATTGTTCCGCGCCAAGACCTCGTCGACGCGGCGATCAGAAAGAACATCGGCGCATTGTCTCTGGCCGCATCCCAGATCACCGAAACCCTGCGGGCTATGCCGACGGTTTCCATGTGGGAAGTCATCAGCCCGGAAGGAGAACTGCTTTATTCATCGCGCGGGTCGTTGCAGGATACGCCGTTGATCGATGCGGGGTCGTTGGGGGTCATCGTCGATACCAAAGCCCCCGTTGGCGGCGGCGTGGTCCAGGAAAGCGATAGCGGGTTCAGCGCCGCCATCGCCCATCCGCTGCTGAAACCGGATGGAACGGTCGCCGCCGTCGTCGCCATCGCCGCCGATTTGCGCCCGCCCTTGCAGGAATTCAAGGACGCCACCGGCGCCGATATTTTTCTGGTCGATCATATGGGGAGGGTTACGGCGGGCAGCGATATGACCGTTTGGTCGCTGGTGGCCAAGGACGACTTTCCCATTCGCAAACGGCGGTTGGAAACCGTTCACGCCGATCGCCGGTTTTTCTCGGTGGTGGTTTTCCCGCTGCGAGGCACCGACCAGCAGGTGATGGGCGCCTTGGTCACCGTTCGCGATTCCACGCAAACCCATAACCAGCAAAAGCACATTCAAAACATCGAAGTCGGCTTGGTGGCGGCGATGTTCCTGTTGGTGTTGATGGGGCTGACCTATTACTTGCGTCGTTCGTTCGCTCCATTGGACGAGGCCATTCATGTGCTGAACGCGCTGTCCAGAGGCGATACCTCGGTTACCCTGGAAGTCGAGAATATCAAGGACGAAATCGGGCGCATCGCCGGTTCGGTCGGCGTGTTCCGCGACAACGCGGTCAGGCTTAATCTGCTCGAGGAACGGCGCGAACGGCAGCGCCGTCGTCAGGAATTGTTCATCAGGCTGCAAATGCGCCAACTGTCCGACACTCTATCGGCCGAGGCCCGGGACGCGGTACTGGGCGATCTGGCCGAAATCGAGGCCTTGGCCCAAGCCAGGTCGAAGTCCGACGACGATCAGGAGCGCGGCCAGATCGAGGTGCTGGCCAAGGCGTTCGAGACCATGTCGTCCCGGATCCGGGAACAGCACACCAACCTGGAAAGCCTGATCGCCGAGCGGACGCGGGACGTGCAAATCCTGCGGGAAGCCTTGAAGAATAAGGAACAACTGACGGTGCTTCGTCAGGAATTGGATTTTGCCCGCGAACTTCAACTGTCCTCGCTGCCGCAAGTGTTTCCGCCGTTCCCCGACCGTACCGAGTTCCGCATTCATGCGGCGATGGTTCCGGCCAAGGAAGTGGGGGGCGACTTCTACGATTTCTATCTGATCGATCAGCACCATCTTGGCTTCGTGGTCGGGGACGCCTCTGGCAAGGGCGTGCCCGCCGCCATGTTCATCGCCATCACCCGCAGCCTGATCAAAGCGGTGGCGCCGTTCTCGGGCAGTCCCGGCGAATGCATGGCTTTCGTCAACACCATGCTGGCGGCCGACAATCCGCAGCTTTTGTTCGCCACGGTTTTTTATGCCGTCCTCGATACCCGGACGGGCGAGGTCAGGTTCTGCAATGCCGGACACCCGCCGCCGATGATTCTAAGAAGCAACGGCCAAATCGATTCTTTCCGCGACGTATCGGGGGTCGCCCTGGGCGTGATTGGCGAGATGGAGTACGAAACCGGTTCTTTTACTTTGGGCGTGGGCGACTCCGTTCTGGTTTATACCGACGGCGTGACCGAGGCGACCAACGACCGCCAGCGCCTGTTCGAGGAACGCCGCCTTGTCGACGTGCTGAAGGACGTGGTCGGCGTCCATCCCGAAACGGTCATCGCCAAGGTCAACGACGCCGTCAACGCTTTCATCGAAACGGCGCCCCAGTTCGACGACATAACGATGCTGGCTCTGTCGCTGGACCGTCTGTCGCCGAACGACGGCGACGACTCGCAACCGATCGGAAAACATCACCTGTCGGGATTCGGCGGGGCTAATTCCGCCCGCTCGTCCCAAGAGACCCCGGTCGAGCCGCCGCCCGCACCTGTCTCTCCTGCCGCCCCCCCGAGCAATGCAGATCGTGTCGATGTGACCATCGTCAACGACCTTGCCGAATTGGAACGGTTGGCCGACGTCGTCGATACTTTCGTTCTCGACCACAATATGCCCTCCCGGCTGGCCTTCAATCTGAACCTTTCGTTGGACGAGTTGATCACGAATATAGTTTCGTATGGTTTTTCGGATAGCGACGCGCACGACATTCTGGTAAGCCTGCGCGTCGAGGACGGGTTCCTGATCACCGAGATCGTTGACGACGCGATGCAGTACGATCCGTTCGCGCAAGCGCCGGAACCGGATTTGGAATTGGGCGTCGATGACCGGCCCATCGGTGGGTTGGGGGTGTATTTGGTCAAAGAGTTCATGAGCCGCACCCAGTACGAACGCCAAGGCGACCGGAATATCACGACGCTGTGGCAGAAATTGGATCAGGAGGCGTAAACCATGGAAGTTCATGAGGAAATGATTGGAGACGCGCTTGTCCTGGTCCCCGTCGATCGGGTCGACAGCGCGACGGCGAAGGTTTTCGAAGCCAAGGTTATCGCCGCGATCGGTCAAGGAACAGGCAAGATCGTTCTGGACTTTTCCCAATTGGATTACATTTCCAGCGCCGGTCTAAGGGTGGTGCTGGTGGGAGCCAAGATGACCAGGGCACCCCGTAAATTCGTTCTGTCCGACATGAAGCCCCATATCCGGGAAATCTTCGATATGTCCGGATTCTCCAAAATCCTGGTCATCCATCCCGATCGCGCGGCGGCGCTGGCGAGCTAAACCTCGCAAGACTTATGTGACAGGGAAAAGAAACCCCGGTATGCTTGGGGTCAACAAGAACAAAATTCGAGGGGTGAGATGACGATTGCTCATGTTCTGGCTTCGGGGGTGGCTCCCAGGCCTGCTTTGCCGCGCGCCATATACCGGATTGTCGTAAGGGATTTGCTGCTGAAATGCAGCATCGGCATTTACGAACATGAACGCATGTCTCCGCAACGGGTCAGGATCAATGTGGATTTGTCCGTTTCCGAAGTGGTCGGCGGGGCGCATGACGATATCGTCAACGTCTACAATTACGAAGACGTGATCGCCGGGACCAAGGAAATCATTGCCTCGGGACATATCGATCTGGTGGAAACCCTGGCCGAGCGGATCGCGTCCCTTTGCCTGAAAGACGCTCGCGTCGAGGATGTCCGGGTCAAGGTCGAAAAGCTCGACGTTTACGCCGAGGCGGAAAGCGTCGGTATCGAAATCGAGCGCCGCCAAGTCAAGTCTCGTCCGATTGAAGACGAATGCCGGGCCTTTCCGGTCACGCCACTGGCGGTGGTCAAATTGGGCGGGTCCCTGGTGGAAAGCGCCGATTTGAAAACATGGCTGACTCTATTGTCGGCGTTGCCGGTGGTGGTGGTCCCGGGGGGCGGCCCGTTCGCCGATCACGTCCGCTCGACGCAAAGAAAAATGGGGTTCGGCGACGCGTGCGCCCACAAGATGGCTCTTGCCGCCATGGAGCAGTTCGGGTGCCTGCTTGCGGATTTGGAGCCGAAACTGAACCCCGCCGCGTCCTTGACGGACATGTATCTTCAATTGGCGAAGGGGCGGCCGGTGTTGTGGTTGCCGTCGGCCATCGGAGATCATCCCGACATCCCGCAAACCTGGGACGTCACGTCGGATAGCCTGGCGGCCTGGGTGGCCGGCCAAACCGGGTCGCCGCGTCTTGTGCTGGTCAAATCGGCGTCGTTATCGGGGGCGACCGCGAAGATCGGGGATTTGGTCGCTAGCGGCATGGTGGATCGGGCTTTTCCCGGCTTTGTCGGGGCATTCGAGACCGAGGTGGCGCATGCCTCGGACGCCGTGGCGGCCGTTGCGGCTTTGGCGGAAAAACGTCCCGTCGGCGTCAAAGCGGTCCCATGAGCCCGGACCGGTCGCCGCGCTTGGCTTGGGCCATCACCGGGTCGGGGCATTTCCTTAAGGAATGCATTGTGTTGCTGCGCGCGATGTCCAATACCGACGTGTTTCTCAGTCAAGCGGCGGAAGAGGTGCTGCGCTGCTATCATCTACCCTTGGATTTGCCCGAGTCCTGTCGTCTGTACAAAGAGGGCGCGGCCAGCGCTCCGGTGGTCGGACGGTTTTACCGGGGCGGCTACAAGGCGCTGGTGATCGCGCCCACCTCGTCCAATACCGTGGCCAAGATGGTGCTGGGGATTTCCGATACGCTGATCACCAATTTGTATGCCCATGCGGGTAAATGCCGGGTCGACACCATCGTTTTTCCCTGCGATACCGGCAGCGAACTGTCCAGCGAAGCCCCGGACGGCATGGTGGCGGTCTATCCCCGCCGCATCGATCTGGAAAACACGCGTAAACTGGCCGAAATGGAATTTACCCGAGTGGCGGAAACCGTCCAGGATCTGGCGGTCGAACTGGACAAGTTGGCGTGACGGGCGATCGCATCCTGTTCGTCACCGGGCGTTTGGCCGAAGCGCGTCTGCATTCGGTGCTGAACGAAATGGAGTCGGCCGGGTTCCGCTGGGAGGTCCGCCAGATCGGCGTCAAGGTGGCCGGATTGATGACCGCCGAGATCGTCGCCAACCGCTTGGGGGCGGTCGACGGGATTGCCAAGGTAATTTTGCCCGGCCGCTGCCGTGGCGATTTGGATCGGCTGGCCGACTTGTTCGGCGTACCGTTCGAACGCGGTCCCGACGATCTGGTGGATTTGCCCGAATATTTGGGCCGCAAGGCCGGGCCGATCGATTTGACCGGGCATTCCGTCCGCATTTTCGCCGAGATCGTCGATGCCAGCGCGCTATCGGTCGCGGCCATTGTCGCCAAGGCCGCATCCTTGAGGGAAGACGGTGCCGACGTGATCGATCTGGGCTGTCTGCCCGGAACGACGTTTCCCCACCTCGAAGAATCCGTGTCCGAACTGGTTCGGCAGGGCTTCACCGTCAGTGTCGACAGTCTGGACCCGACCGAATTGAAGCGCGGCGCCAAGGCGGGAGCCACGTATTTGCTAAGCTTGACCGAGCGGACCTTGGATGCGGCGTTAGAGGTCGAGGCCACGCCGATCCTGATTCCGGCCAAGCATGGCGATCTGGATGAACTGTGCCGGTCCTGGGAGTATCTCGCCAGGCAGGGGAAGTCGGCCATCGTCGATCCGATCCTGGACCCCATCGCCTTTGGCTTCACCGAATCGCTGACGCGCTTTCAGACGATGCGGACCAGATTGCCGCAGGCAGAGATGCTGATGGGCATCGGCAACGTGACCGAGCTTACCGACGCCGACACCACCGGCATTACCGCGCTGCTGATGGCGGCGGTCGAGGAACTGGGGGTGGGGAACGTGTTGGTGGTTCAGGTCAGTCCCCATTGTCGCCGGGCGGTGCGCGAAACCGACTGGGCGCGGCGGATCATGCATTACGCTCACCGGACCAACAGTTTGCCGCAACGGATTTCTCCGGCCTTGATGGGGTTGCGCGACCGCAGGCCGTGGGCCGCCAGCCCCGAACAAATCGCGCGACTGGCAGCCGAGGTTTCCGATCACAACTGGCGCATCGAAGTGGCCGAGGACGGCATCCATTTGTTCAACAAAGCCGGCCACTGGGTGGCGACCGATCCCTACGCGCTGTGGCCTCATTTGGACATGGCCAAGGACGGCGCGCACGCTTTCTACCTGGGGGCGGAACTGGCCAAGGCTCACATTGCCTGGAGCCTGGGCAAACGCTACGTTCAGGACCGCGATCTTAAATGGGGCGTGGCCGCCGATCCCGAGCCGCCGTCCCGTCCGCATCGCAATCCCGACCACAGCAAAACGGAGTCGTCATGATCGTCGAAGCGGTCGTCACCACCTTGTCCCCCGACGGCGACGCCCACATCGCGCCCATGGGCGTGCATGCGCTGGAACAGGGACTGTTCGGCATTCTGCCGTTTCGGCCGTCGCGCACCTTGGACAATTTGGCGGCGACCGGCTATGCGGTGATCAATTATACCGACGATGCCCGGATTTTTGCCGGATGCTTGACCGGGCGAAGGTCGTGGCCGTTGATTCCCTCGCTTAAAATTCCCTGCGTTGGATTGGCGCAAGCCTTGACTTGGGACGAGGTGCGCATCGAAGGCATGGACGACGATCCGGTTCGTCCGCGTTTCCGAGCTAGGGTGATCGAAACCCGGCAACTGGCTCCGTTCAAGGGTTTCAACCGCGCCGCCATGGCGGTGGTCGAGGCGGCCATTCTGGTCAGCCGTCTGTCGATGCTGCCCGACGACAAGATCGACCGTGAAATGGCCGTCTTGGCCAGCGCCGTGGAAAAGACGGCGGGGCCGCGAGAGCAAGAGGCTTGGCAATGGATGGAGCAGGCGGTGAAGGAATTCAGGGAAAACCGGGGGATAAGTTCGTGAGCGTAAAAATCCTTGCCAGTGTCCGCGATGGCGGCGAAGCCCTTCTGGCGCTGTCCGCCGGGGTGGATGTTATCGATTTGAAGGAACCAAACCACGGAGCGCTGGGCGCGGTTTCCGTCGAGGCTGTCCAAGCGGTTGTGGAATTGCGAAATCGGGGAAATCGGGGGACAGGAAATCCAGGAAATCGGGGGACATCCAGAAATCGGGGGATCCGAAATCGGGGGGCACAATACCAATTTCCAGGCGATCTACAGGAAAAAGCGCAAGAGGAATTGATTCGGGAAATAGGTATTGTGTCCCCCTATTTTCCCGATTTCGGGCGAGGGCGCGTATTGGTCAGCGCGACCATAGGCGACATGGATTTAAGCCCGGCTCCGGTGCTGGCGGCGTGCCGCCGATGGGCGGAGTGCGGCGTTGACGTTATCAAGATCGGCCTGTTTCCTGGCGATTTGAACGCGACACTGAAGGCGCTGGCTCCGCTGATCGAAACGGGGGCGAAGGTGGTTGCGGTGGCGTTCGCCGACCGACCGGTCATGTGGCAGCAGATTTTGCCGCCGGTGGCCAAAGCCGGATTGTTCGGGCTGATGCTGGACACCGCCGACAAAAGCCGGGGTGGGTTGCTGAGTCATCTTCCCGTTCCGGTCCTGGCCGCATTCGTCGCGGCGGTGCGCGATTCCGGTCTGACTTGCGGGCTGGCGGGGTCGCTACGTTTGGAGGACATCCCCGTACTGGCTCCGCTCGGTCCCGATTTTCTGGGGTTCCGCTCGGCCTTGTGCGACCAGGGACGGATGGGAAAACTGTCGGAATCTAAGCTTCAGGCGGTCGTCACGGCGGTCAGGGAGTGTTCGCGATAGGTGGTTTGAATTCCGCACTACGACTTTTTGAATAGTGCTTCGACGCTGGCCTTGTGCTTGGTCTTCTTGTCGATATCGGCTCGCGCCCGCGTGATCTCGGCTTCCAGAGACACGATATAGGCGTTCAATTCCTCGATCGACATCGGCTCCAGGTTGCGCGGTTTCGATTTGGGAGTTTGCGGTTCGAGATCGTCGGTATCCATGTTCCGTCTATTCGGTGGCGCGTTTAAGCACGTCCAGGACGGTGACGATCAGGCGGTCGTCGGATACGCCAACGTCGGCGGTAGCGACTCGGCGCTGGTTGACGTACAGATCGATAGGGTCGTTAACCTTGCGTTCCAGTTCGACCACGGCGCCGCGGCCCAGCTTCAGCAACTGAGCGATGGGCAGGGTGGCGGTGCCCAGAACCGCATAGACCTCCACGTCGACGTCGTATACGGCGTCTTCGCTGGCCTTGCCGATTTGCGTATCATTTTGTGCCATGAAGCCAGCCTAAAGCGAACCGGTTAACAAGTGATTATTAACTAGGATTCTACGCCGCTATTTGTCAAAATGTAACTGGGAAAGTGTATTCTCGGAACGGATCATATGGCTTTGGGGACGCAGAAGATATCGGCACTCGCCTCGCCAGGAATGGCGGCGGCCGCGACCGCGCACCCTTTTTCCGGGGGGCGGGGCGTTGCCGCCGCCAATCAGTCACCGGTCGAAGCCCTCAACTTTTCCACCCAAATCAATGTCAACGACAATGGCATCGTTCATTACGACGACGAGGGCGGGCTTAATCCCGATGGGCAAAGGCGGCGCTCGCCCGCTTCCCAAGGCACCCAAACGCCGTTCATGGCGCGCCGCTCTCTTGCCTATGCGGCGATCTCGATGGACACAGCCCAGGGCGACAATTCGGCCACCACCGTGTTCAGCGATTTGATGGCCAGGGGCATTCGCGGCTATGAACGCACGCAAGGATTGGTGCAGGCCGATCTGGCCCCCACCGGCAGCACCATCAACCAGCTTAGCTGACGTCTTTGATCACGTCCTCGATTTCGCCCCACGCGAAGGACAATTCGTCGGTCGTGATGCAATAGGGCGGCAGCAGATACACCACCTTGCCCAATGGGCGGATAACAAGGCCGCGCGTCCGGAATTTCCGTTTCAACCGCGAGCCGATCACTCCTTCGGGGCTGTTCGAGGGATTGGGAACGTCGAAGGCGGCGACGGTGCCGTGCAAACGCGGGCGTTGGATCAGTCCCATGGCGGCCAGACGATCCAGGCTTTGGCGGTGAACGGTTTCAATGGCGGCGCGGGCCTGGGTGCATTCCGGCGCAAGCAGCAGGTCCAAAGACGCCAGACCGGCGGCGCAGCCCAGCGGATTAGCGGTATAGGAATGGCCGTGCATGAAGGCGCGGCTGATGTCCTGGCCAAGGAACGCCTCGAAGATGAAGGGGCGGGCCACGGTGATCGCCATGGGCAGAAAGCCGCCGGTCAACCCCTTGGACAGGCAGATCAGGTCCGGCTGGATGGCGGCCTTGCCGCACGCGAAAACGGGGCCGGTGCGGCCGAATCCGGTCATCACTTCGTCCAAGATCAGCAAGGCGCCCGAAGCGCGTATCAGTTTCTCCGCCTGCTGCAGAAACTCCGGGCGGCACATGCGCATGCCCGATGCGCCTTGTATCAGCGGTTCGACGATCACCGCCGCCGCTTGGCCGTCGTCCAGCAAATTCCCCAGCACGGTCAGAGCATGGGCTTCCTTGGCCTCGACCTCCGGGTCGCCGTCCCAGGTGGCCGGAAACGGGGCGATGCGGGCGGGAAACAGCATGTCCTGCCACATATCGAAAAAGCCCGAGGTCCGTCCTACCGACATGGCTCCCACCGTGTCGCCGTGATAGCCGCCGTCGAAGCCGACGAACGCCGTGCGGGGTTTTCCCACATTGCGCCAATATTGCAGGGCGATCTTCAGGGCGGCTTCCACCGCCGTCGAACCGTCGTCGGAATAGAACACCCGCTCCAGATCTCCGGGCAGAAGTCCGGCGACGCGGGCCGCCAGGGAGATGGCGGGCCGGTGGGTGAATTCGGCGAATATAACCTGTTCCAGCTTGGCGGCTTGGTCGGCGATGGCCTTGGCGATCAAGGGGTGGCCGTGGCCGTGCAGGTTGACCCACCACGACGACACCATGTCCAGATATTCCTTGCCGTCGGCATCCCGGATACGGATGCCGCGGGCAGATTCCGCCAACAGCGGCGCGGCGTGGGTGGCGGCCTGGGTGAACGGGTGCCACAGATAACGGCGATCGCATTCGGTCAAAAAGGAGGAGGTATCGGACATGGAAGGGAGGCCAGACTTAAGGGGGTTATCGGGGCGAGCGGGGGAATTTCGGCCAATACCGCGACTCCGCCGTAATGCTCGATGGCGGTGCGATTGCCGGAGTCGGGAGGGCCGTTCATCACCACGCCGACTATGGGAATAGCGCGGCTTCGCAGCGCTTGCAAGGTCAGCAGCGTATGGTTGATGGTGCCAAGGCCGCTACGGACCACGATTAGGGCCGGGGTTCCCAGTTTTGCCATAAGATCGATGATCAGCCGACCGTCGTTGAGAGGAACCAGCACGCCGCCCGCCCCTTCGATAACCAGAGGGCCCTTGATTTCGGGCATAACGATTTGATCCAGGTCGATGGTTGTCCCGTCCCACCGCGCCGCCAGATGCGGCGACAAGGCTTGCGACAGCACATAGCGCGAAGGAATGATTTCGGCCTGGGGAACCAAGTCCTTGACGGTGCCGCAATCGGTTTCCGGGCCGCTTTGCACGGGCTTCCAATAGGCTGCGCGCCAATGATGAACCAGCCAGGCGCTGACCAGGGTCTTGCCTACGCCGGTGTCCGTTCCGGTGACGAAGACTGCATTCACCGCTTGGTCCAGTCCAGGATCAGGATTTCATAGGTGATGGCGCAAGGCGAACCCAATCGGGCCATGGCTTGGCGCAGGATCGGCGTCGGCAACGGGGCGTAGCCCTTGGCCGGGACGGTGGCGCCCAAGGCTTTCAGGGATTTCAGGAATTCTCCGGCGTTTCCGTAAGTCATGGTGATGACGTGGGACGACACAGCCGCGTCCGGAAGCATCTTGGACAACGCGTCGGCGGTGGGATAGGGGGGCGTACCCGCTTTGTAGCCGACGGCGGCAATGGCGTCTTTCCACTGTTCCAGACTGGCATGGCCCAAGGTAGCGATGGCCATCCGGCCGCCGGGGATCAAACATTGGGCCAGACGCTTCAGGGCTTTAGGCAGATCGTCGAACCATTGGGCGGCCAGATTGGAGACGATCAGATCCATGCTGTCGGTGGGCAGGTCGGGGTCCTCTCCGTCCATGACGCAAAGTTGGGCGTCCAGGGCCGGGAACCGCTGGCGAAGAGCGTCCAGCATCGAGGGTGCGATGTCGATCAGCAGCCACTCGCCGGGCAGACGCGGCAGCAGCAGGTGGGTCAGGCCGCCGGTGCCGCAACCGACTTCCAGCGCCTTGGGATTGACCATTGGTTGGGCGAGAATCCGCGCGGTCAAAAGCTGCGCGGCCTTGGTCTGCAATTCCGCCGCTTCGTTGTAAGTGGCGCTGGCGCGGTTAAAACTGTGGGCGATGCGGTCCCGTCTGGTCATGCCGTCCAATCTCCGCCCAGCGCCCCGCCGATCCGGTCCGCCAGCCAAGCGGCGTGGGTCTGGGGGACAAGATGCCCCGCCCCGTCGATCACGGTCAAGGCCCGCGTGCCGAAACAGGCGCGACTGTGGTCGACGGTGACGATCGGGTCGTTAGATCCGGCCACCGCCAGCACTGGACAATCGAGCCGGGCGAAGGCTTGCCGCTGGTCCCAGCCGTCCAGCCAGTCCAGACCCTGCGCCAGCATAGCCTTGTCCAGGCCGTCGGTTTGGGGATTGTCCACACCGCAGCGGCGCAGGAAATCATGGGCGACGACGCCGGGATCGTGATCGAGCTTGGCTTTCATGCGGCCTAGCAGACGCGGTTCGACTCCGGGAAAATCGTCCGAACGGGAAAAACGGGTGAAGGAATTGACCGCGATCACGCCCGCCCACGGCTGCGGCAGATGGATCAGCGCCCACATCAGTCCCAGCGAATGAGCGATCACCAACGGGCGTTCGACTTGGGGCAGGGCCGGAGTTCCGGTGAACCCCAAATCGGCTTTTTGCAGGGTGAGCCCGCGCAAACGTCCGGCCGCCGAATTCCAAAAATCCGGACCCAAGGCCCAACCATGGACGAATACCAGCGGCGTCATGACGCCCCGCATGCGGTAATCACCGCCTGGGCGATCCGGTCGATGTCGTCGTCGGAATGGGCCGCCGACAGGGATAGGCGCAATCGGCTGGTGCCGGGCGGCACTGTGGGCGGACGAATGGCGACGGCCAGAACGCCCAACTCCTTCAAGCGCCCGGCGGCCGACAGAGCGGTGGATTCATCGCCCAGCAGGATCGGAACGATTTGGGTGGACGAAGCGCCGGTACTCAACCCGGCGGCGTTAAGAACGTCGCGCAAACGATTGACTTTGTTAAGTAAGTCCTGCCGGTGCCGGTCCATACGGGGAACCAGTTCGAGGGCGGCGTCGATGGCGCCCAACACCGACGGCGGCAAGGCGGTGGCGTAGATGAATCCGGATGCGGTGTTGACCACATAGTCGATCAGCGCCTTGGACCCGGCCACATAGGCCCCGAATCCCCCCAGCGCTTTGGAGAAGGTGCCCATGACGATGGGGATGTCCAGCCCGACCGAAAGCCCCATGCCGTTCGTCCCCAAAACGCCGGTGGCGTGGGCCTCGTCGACGTATAACAGGGCATCGTGGCGGTCGCACAGGTCGGCCAGGGCGGCAAGATCGGCGCGATCGCCATCCATGCTGAACACCGACTCGGTCAGCACCAGCTTGGGGGATGCGGCGTTGGCGTCCAGCAAATGTCGCAGATGAGCGAGATCGTTGTGACGATAGCGGATCAGCTTGGCCTCGGACAGCCGAGACCCGGCGTAGAGGCTGGCGTGGATCAGTTTGTCGGCCAGGATCACCGGCTTTTTTCCGTCCCACAGGGACGGATCGGTTAGGGGCGGCAGCAGCGATGCGTTCAATTGCCAGCCGCTGGCGAAGATCAGGGCGCTTTCCGCGCCCTTGGCGGCGGCGATGCGGGCTTCCAGCGCGGCGACGGCGTCGCTGTGGCCGCAGACCAGCCGGGACGCGCCCGAACCGCTCCCGTAGCGCTCCGCCCATTCCTTGGACCGGGCGATCATCTCGGGGTGATGGCACAGGCCAAGATAGTCGTTCGAGGCGCAATCGATCAGTTCCCGCCCCTCGACCAGCGCTCGTCCGCCGCCCAGCCGTTCGACCGGGGCAAGGCGGCGCAGCAGACCGGACTCTTTCCGGCGCTCCTGGGCTTGGGTCAGTCTGTGGTCGAAACTCGGCATGGCGCTTTCTTAGCGCGGAAGTCTTGATATGGGAATTGGGGAAATGCTTTTGCAACGTTATGCCCCATGGAGTAATGTCGCCGTGGGTTTTTGCAGTGGGAACGTTCATGGATCGAGAGCAGGTGATGACGACGCTTCGCGCCCACGAGGCGGAACTGAATGGCGTCGGAGTGGCCCACCTTTATTTGTTTGGGTCGGTCGCTCGCGAACAGGAGCGGTCCGAAAGCGATGTGGATTTGTTCTTCGATACCGAAAATCCGCGTTTCAGCTTGATCGAATTGGTCGATGTGCAAGAACGCATCGCCACGATTCTTGGCGTCGAGTCCGATGTCATGACTCGCGCCAGTTTGCACCCCATGCTTCGCCCCAGGATCGAGGCTGAAGCGCTTCGCGTGTTTTGACGTGCCGCGCAGCATTCTTCTTCGCCTGACCGATATCAAGGATGCCATTGCCGGGATCGAAAGCCTTGTCGTCGGGATAGGTCTTGAAACTTTCTCCGATAGCTGGGCCACCCAACGCGCCGTCGAGCGCGGGTTGGAGATTATCTCCGAGGCCAGCCGTCATATTCCCGACGAGTTCAAGGCGTTGGTTCCGGACATTCCATGGCGTCAGATAGCCGCCATCGGTAACCTGTTGAGGCATGAATATCAACGCGCCGACGTAAAGGCGACATGGAACATCGTTAAGGAACACCTGCCCGGGCTGGCTAAAGCGATTGATGCTCTGATCTTGGAAGCGGGAATGAGGGATTAGTTAGGATGGGAATGGGGAACGACGTAATTGGGGTCGTCTCGGAATTCGGAGAAATTGTACACTAAGGATTGAGGCATTGGTTTCGCCAACGCTTTCCATGCCTTGTTGGACGGGGTTCTCACCCGCTGGAACGCACCAGCTTTGCCTAGCGAACCCGGCAAGACAGTATCTCTTTCATGAAAGTTCCGTGTCAGGGCGCGGCTATCATTGAACCGCTCGACAACGCCCTTTAGTTTCTGGTTCTATCCGCAAGCCGGTCAGGCTTACAGAATCAGGGGGATGGTATGGAATTTTTTCGGCGGTTGACCTTTCTGGTTTGCGCTCCGGCCTTCGACAACGACGATTTGGAAGGCGTGCGGGTTCACCAGATCATCACCGAGGTCGAGCGCCTGGGCTTCGAGGTGGTCAGGGCGCGGCGGATCGAGGATGCGGAAATCGCCGTGCAGACCGACGCCGCCATCGGTTGCGTGCTGGTGGACTGGGGCAAGGGCGGTCTGGGGCGGCAAGCCACCGAACTGATCAATCTGATGCGCCGTCGCGGTCTGGAAATGCCCATCGTCATCCTGGTGCGCGGCGAACGGTTCGAGGACATCCCTGTCGATGTCCTGGATTATATCGACGGCTATGTCTTCCTGGCCGAGGAAACCCCCGAATTCATCGCCAAGAATCTGGTCAGCCGGTTGAAGCAATTCGCCGAAACCCTGAAGACTCCGTTCTTCGGCGCGCTGGTTGATTACGCCGAGGAGGGCAACCAGTTGTGGACTTGTCCCGGCCACAACGGCGGTATTTTCTACAACCGCAGCCCGATCGGCCGAATCTTCGTCGAACATTTGGGCGAGGCCGTGTTTCGCGACGATTTGGACAATTCGGTCATGGAACTGGGCGATTTGCTGGTCCATGAAGGTCCGGCCCTGCAAGCGCAAAAAGAAGCCGCGGCCATCTTCGGCGCGGAAAAAACTTATTTCGTGCTGAACGGTACATCTGCTTCCAACAAGATCGTGCTGTCGGCTCTGGTGGCCGAGGACGATCTGGTTCTGTTCGACCGCAACAACCACAAGGCCGCCCATCACGGCGCGTTGCTTCTGGGCGGCGGCATCCCCATTTTCCTGGAAACCGACCGCAACGCCCAAGGGTTGATCGGCCCGATCCACAGCGATGCCTTCGACGAAAAGGCGATCCGCGCGAAAATCCGCGCCAATCCGCTGGTCAAAGACCCCAAAGCGTGGAAACGCCGCCGTCCGTTCCGGGTGGCGGTGATCGAGCAATGCACCTACGACGGCACCATCTACAATGCCGAGATGATCTTGGAGAAGATCGGCCATTTGTGCGACTATATTCTGTTCGACGAGGCGTGGGCCGGGTTCATGAAGTTCCATCCGCTATTCGCCAAATCCCACGCCATGGGCCTGAAGAATCTGGGGGCCGACGCGCCCGGCATCATCGCTACCCAATCCACCCACAAACAGATGGCCGGATTCTCGCAAGCCTCGCAAATTCACGTTCGCGACCGTCACATCAAAGGCCAGTCCCGGCGCATCGAACATCGCCGCTTCAACGAAACCTTCATGCTGCACGCCTCGACTTCGCCCTTCTATCCGCTGTTCGCGTCCCTGGACGTGGGCGCGCAAATGATGCGCGGCCGTTCCGGCGAAGTGTTGTGGGACGATACCGTCCGCCTGGGGATCGAATTGCGCAAGAAGGTGCGGGCGATCAAGCGGGAATTCGAGGAAAAGGAAAAGGACGAAACCAAGCACTGGTTTTTCGAGCCGTTCGTCCCCGACCGGATCGAGGATATCGACGGTAAGAAAAAAGGCCAGGACGTGGCGTGGGAGGACGTGCCCACCGATCTGATCGCCTCGGATACCCGCTATTGGGAATTGACTCCGGGCGCGGGATGGCACGGATTCAAGCATGTAAGCGAATTCGGCTACGCCATGACCGATCCCAACAAACTGACCCTGATCACGCCCGGTTTCGACCGCAAGACCGGCCATTACTGCAAATACGGCATTCCCGCGCCGGTGGTGGCGCAATATTTACGCGAAAACCGGGTGGTTCCGGAAAAGAACGACTTGAATTCGCTGTTGTTTCTGCTGACGCCCGGGGTCGAATCCAGCAAGGCGGGAACGCTGCTTAGCACTCTGGTCGCCTTCAAACGCCGCCACGACGAGAATGCGCTGCTGGAAGACGCCATTCCCGAATTCGTTCACCGCCGTCCGCAACGCTATCGCGGATTGCGCATTCGGGATTTGTGCGCCGACATGCACAGCTTTTTCCGATCCGCCAATGTCAGCGCCTTGCAGCGGGCGCAATTCGCGCCCGAGCATCGTCCCGAGATGGTGATGCGGCCCAACGAGGCGGTGCGCAAACTGACCCGCAACGAAGTGGACTATCTGCCCATTCACGAGATCGACGGCCGCATCGCCACCACCTTGTGGGTGGTCTACCCGCCCGGCATCGCCACCATCATTCCCGGCGAGCGTTTGTGCGAGCGGGCCAAGCCCATGCTGGATTACCTGAAGATGTTCGAAAAAAGCGCCAATCTGTTTCCTGGTTTCGAAGCCGAGATTCAAGGGCTGTACCGCGAGATCGAACCCAACGGGACAATCCGTTTCTATACCTACGTCGCCAAGGAATAGGGATGCCGTCTTCTACTACCGCTGCTTCTTCCATCGCCATCCGCCATTCCACCGACGACGACGTTCCGGCCATGCTGGACATTTATCGTCATCATATTTTCCAGGGGGTGGGCGATCTGGGAGCATACGAGGAACAACCGTTACTGGCCGAGGACTTGAAGCAGCGCCGCAAAAATATGCGCAAACACCGGTTGCCTCATCTGGTCGCCGACGCCGGGGGCTTTCTGGCCGGATACGCATATGCGGTGCCGTTCCGCAAACGTCCGGCCTATCGCTTCGCCGTCAAGCATTCCATTTACATTCACCAGGATTTTCTGCATGCGGGGATCGGCCGTCAGCTTTTGCCAGCGCTGATCGACGCCTGCGCCCAAGCAGGTTATTTGCAAATGATCGGCTATATCGACAGTTCCAACGAAGCATCGTTGCGGTTGCATGAGGCGTGCGGGTTCCAGCGGGTCGGCTTGCTGAAGTCCGTGGGGTACAAGTTTGGACGCTGGACCGACAGCGTCATGGTCCAATGTCCGTTGGGGGCGGGGGACGCCGCCAAGCCGAGCATGTGGCGGGCGGAAACCGACAAGCGGCCACCGGTCGTCCTGCCGGTCTGAGAAATGGATCGATTCCGACGATAAGTCGCAAGAACAGATACTTTAGACATGGCTGTAATAAATTCATTGTCACTGGCGTAATCGTAACGGTAGAGGTATATATCCGCACGAATATTTTTTATACCGGGAAGACGCATCAATGGGTGAATCCGGGCGGGGGTTGGACCTGGCTGGTCGGCTGAGTTTTATGGCGAGTGCCGTAAGGCGTCAAAGTGCCGTGGGCGTTTTCATTATCGTTGTCGTCGCCACCTTGGCGGTTGCCCGTGCCTACAACGTGCTGCTTTTTCACACCTTGGTGGAAATCGTTGCGACCACGGTGCTTTTTTCCGTATTCGCGTTGGCCTGGATCAGCCGCGAGCAACTGTACAATGGGTATCTGACGGTCATCGGCGCGGCGTCCGGGACGATCGCAATCGTCAATCTGCTGCATGGATTGGCTTTTCCCGGCGCGCAATTCTTTCCGAATACGGGGGGGAACGCTACCGTCCTATTATGGCTTCTTACCCGGTACATCGAGCTTGCCGCCTTTCTGATCGCGCCGTTGATGACGCGGGTCAGGGTCGATTTCTTTTTGGCGGCTTGTTTGTTCGCGCTGGCTGGATTGGTCGGATGCCTGGGAATCGGGTTCGGCTGGTTTCCCCCCGGTTATATCGACGGCGTCGGACAAACGGCCTTTAAAGTCGGCAGCGAATACGTTTTCATCGGCATGGAAATTCTGGCGATCGGTTTGCTTTGGCGAGTCCGGAAATCGTTTTCCGCCGATACGTTCAGGTGTTTGCTGGCATCGCTGCTTCTGTCCGTATCCACGGAATTATGCTTTTCCGTGTGGGTGAAATTCGATGACGCCACCTTCGAGGTCGGGCATTATTTCCGCTTCATCGCCGTGGTCTTTTGTTATTTCGCCGTGGTCGTGACCGGCGTCAAGCGTCCGTCGGAACTGATGCTGCGCCGACTGGTCGACAAGGAAAAGCAACTGGAATCCGTTATCTCCCGCTTGGTCGTAAGCGAGGATCGACTGAAGCGGGCGCAATCCATCGCCGTCATGGGCAACTGGCACAACGACATGATCGACCATAAGCTTACGTGGTCGGATGAATCCTACAACATCTACGAATTTCCGGTTGGCAGGGCGGTGACGTTTCCCGATGTGGTCGGCAGGGTTCATCTCGACGACCGCGCGAAGTTTCTTGCCAAATGGCACGAGGCTTTGACTTGGGAGACGGCCAAAAACGGCGCTCGCTTCGATATCGACTATCGCATCGTGATTGACGGGCGCATCAAATGGCTGCGCGCGCGCGCCGACGTGAAGTTCTCGCCGGACGGAATTCCCCTTGAAGTGATCGGGGTGACCCAGGACATTACCGAAAGGGCGCAGATCGACGACATGTTGCGGTTTTTGGCCCGGACCAGATTTACCGAAGAGGGCTTTCTGTCCATCTTGTTGCGGTATCTGGGGAAAAATCTCGAAATCGGCCGCATCGTCGTTTGGGATAAACAAGGCGATACGGGGTGGGCCGAGATCGCCGCTTGCCACGTCAGGGACGCTTATTGGAATTTTGGGCCGTATCCGCTGGAAATCGGGGCGTTCGGAACCGCTTTGGACTTGGTTTGCCATCCCTCCGGCGCTTGGCGCCAACTGGGCACCGATCCGTGGGCGATGGAATTGGGCATCGAAGGATACCTGAGCATTCTGCTTAAGGATAGCGACGGGGCCGTTCTTGGGCTGCTGGAGGCGATGGACGGGCGTCCTTTCGGCGACCGGAGCGAACATATCGGCACAATGTTCCGGATCGTGGCGACAGCGGTCGAATCGGAGCTTGAGCGCCGCCGCAAGTGGTCCGAGAAGACACGGCAGGAAGAAGAACGCGTCCGCTTGATACGACAAGTTCACGAGGCGCGCAAACTGGAGTCCATAGGCCGCTTGGCTGGCGGAATCGCTCACGACTTCAACAATATTCTGGGCGCGATCATCGGATTTACCAAATTCATCGGCGAAGATCTTCCCCCCGGAGACGGCATTCATAAACACGTCGAACGGATTTTGTCGTGCGGCACCCGCGGGCGTAAGCTGGTCGAACAGATCATGACGTTCGCCAGACGCAAGGAATCCAACCGGTCGCGTTTTACCCTGTCCGAGGTGGTGGATCACAGCCTGCCGATCATCGAAGTGGCGCTGCCCTCGTCGATACGCATCGCCGTGGATATCCGCTCGGACAAGGTATGGATCGAGGCCGACCGGGAACAGATGGAACAGGTTCTGCTCAATCTGTGCATAAACGCCCGCGACGCCATGGAAAATGCCTTGGGGACCATCATTATCGGTGTGGAACGGCTTGATCCGAACCATCCGCTTCTGGTCCGGGCAGGCGCGACGTCGCGGGAAGGCGCCGCCGGTCCCGACATATGGACCGAACCGGATGGCGCCGCGTGCGCCGTGGTCGGACGCTGCGAGGCGGGGCGGGCGTATGCCTCGCTTACGGTTCAAGACAACGGAACCGGGATGGACGAGTTCCTGATCTCCAAGATATTCGATCCGTTCTTCACCACCAAGGAAATCGGCAAGGGCACCGGCTTCGGCCTGTCCGTGGTGCATGGCGTCATGCTTGATCATAACGGTTTGATCGCCGTTCGTTCTAGGGTTGGGAAAGGCACGGAATTTCGCGTCGTCGTGCCGCTGACGCAAAGCAATGAGAATTCTTTGTCGACATCATTGGATGCCGCGCCGGTCGCATGCGGGGAAACGGGACGGCTTTTGCTGGTGGACGACGACATCGATTTCGGAGAAATGCTGCGCACCGAACTGGAACGCCGGGGCTGGGATGTGGTTCTGCGCTCCAATCCAGGTGCGGCCCTGGCGGAATTCGCCGCCGATCCCGGAAGTTGGAAGCTGATGGTGACCGATCAGGTCATGCCCGATTTGACCGGCCAGGATTTGATCCGGAAAGTCCGCGAAGTCCGTAAGGATTTTCCATGCATTCTGTGCAGCGGCTACAATCCGGACGAGGTCGGATTTAAGAATTTCCACCCAAAATCCACCGCCGCTTTGTACAAACCGTTTTCTCCCGAAGAACTGGTTTCCGCCATCGCCAGGGTCGTCGGCTCGTCGCACGCTTGACGCCGGTCAACGCCGCTCTTGACAGGGCGGCGGATGTGGGTTTGGCTGTCTTCCGGATATAATGGAGCATGTGAACGTGACTGTGTTGACGCAAGCGGTGGAGGTTCGCCACGATTGGACCAGGGAACAAGCCGACGCCCTGTTCGAACTGCCGTTCATGGATTTGCTCTATCATGCCCATACGGTGCACCGCGCCTGCTTTCGCGTCGGCGAAATCCAAATCAGCCGACTGTTGTCGATCAAGACCGGCGCCTGCCCCGAGGATTGCGGCTATTGTTCGCAGTCGGCCCACCATTCCACCGGCCTGCTACGCGAGACGCTGATGCATGTGCAGGAGGTGATCGACGCCGCCGCCAAAGCCAAGGCGGAAGGCGCGACGCGCTTTTGCATGGGGGCGGCATGGCGGGGTCCCAACGAAAAGGATTTAAGCACGGCTTTGGCCATGATCGAGGGGGTCAAGGCGTTGGGACTGGAGACTTGCGCCAGTTTCGGCCTTCTGGACAAACAGCAGGCGGATTCCTTGAAACAGGCCGGTCTCGATTACTACAATCACAATCTCGACACCAGTCCCGAGCATTACGGCGAAGTCGTTTCGACCCGGACTTTCCAAGACCGGTTGGACACGCTGGAAAACGTGCGCGAGGCCGGGATGCATATTTGTTCCGGCGGCATCGTCGGCTTGGGCGAGAACAACCGCGACCGGGCGTCCATGTTGATCAGTTTGGCCAATCTCGATCCTCATCCCGAAAGCGTGCCGATCAATCTGCTGATGCCCATCGACGGAACGCCTTTGGCCGGCGGCGCGCCGCCCGATCCGTTCGATTTCATCCGCACCATCGCCGTCGCCCGGATCATGATGCCCCATTCCCTGGTGCGGTTGTCGGCGGGGCGGGACGGCATGAACGATCAGATGCAGGCCCTTAGTTTCTTCGCTGGGGCCAATTCGGTGTTTTGCGGCGAGAAGTTGTTGACGGCCGGCAACCCGTCGCCCCAGGCCGATCGCAGCCTGTTCGAGCGTCTGGGGCTTCGGCCGATGTCTCTTGTCCCCACGACGGTTCCTCCGTCATGACCAACGTGGGCGCCGCACGATGATCGATTACGATCTGCCCCTGTGGCGTCCGCCTTCCGAGGGCGACAACCTGATCATTCAGGCCAGCGTGGGGTGCAGTTTCAACCGGTGTACCTTTTGTTCGATGTACCGGGGCAAGGATTATCGTGCCCGTCCGCTTGACGCCGTCTTGGCCGATATCGACGAGGCCGCGCGCCTATGGCCGGAAACGACCCGCGTGTTTCTGGCCGATGGCGATGCGTGGGGGCTGCCCACGGAAACCCTGCTGAAGATATGCGCGCACTTGAAGCTTCGGTTCGGCCAGTTGCAGCGGGTTTCGGCTTACGCCACGCCGTTCAACCTGATTCGCAAAAGCGTCGAGGAGTTGACCCTTTTGCGCCAAGCGGGCATGACCTTGGCCTATGTGGGTATCGAAAGCGGCTCCGATACGCTGCTCAAGAAAATCGCCAAAGGTTCGGCGGCGCAGATGGAGGCGGGTTTGGCCCGGGCCTTGGACGGCGGGATCAAGGTTTCCGCCACGGTGATTACCGGTTTGGGCGGCAAGACTTACTGGCGCGAGCATGTCGAAGCCACTGCCGCCTTGGTCAGCCGGACTCCGCCAACCTATCTTTCGACATTGCAACTGGTGCTGACCGATCAAACGGCGGAAGGCTATTTCGACCGGTTTAAAGAAGATTTTAGTTTTCAGGACGATTTTGGGGTTCTTGACGAACTAAGACTCTTGATCGAATTGATTGATCCGCCGCGTCCCATTATTTTTAGGTCCAATCACGCCAGCAACGCCTTGGCCTTGGCCGGGAATCTGCCCAAGGATAAAATCGCTCTGCTGGGCCGGATCGACGATGCGGCTAAGGGAGGCCAGTCATTGCGGCCAGTCTGGATGCGGGGATTATGACAAGTTGGGTAGCTACTCTTTGTGTTTCACTATCCGTAAAATAAGTATAAGATGTCATTGCTTGGGGAGTTATCGGGGTGATTTCAGTGCTGGTCGGAAATATCAAGGGGGGGTGTGGCAAGACAACGATCGCGACGCATCTCGCGGCCGCGGCCTCTTCCCGTGGATTGAGGACCGTCATCGCCGATTGCGACCGGCAGCGCTCCAGTCTCAACTGGTTGAAGCGCCGGGGCGTTACTCCCAATCAGATCACCGGTCTCGATTGGTCCAAGGCCGTCGGCGAAATGCCCGAGAAGGCTCAATGTCTGATCATCGATGCGCCAGCGGCCATGCGGCATAAGGCGGTCGAGGAACTGATCGACTTCGCCGATTTCATCGTCGTTCCGGTTTTGCCGTCGGCTTTCGACGAAGATGCGTCGGCGCAATTCTTAAACAAGCTGGCCGAGGTCAAATCCGTTCGCAAACAAAAGCGGACCGTGGCCGTGGTGGGCAATCGAATTCGTTCGGGAACCAAATCCGCCATCGGCCTGGATCGGTTCTTCGCAAGTTTGGGTTTTCCGGTGGTGACGCGGCTGCGGGACAGCCAAGTCTATCCGGCTTTGGCCGCAATGGGGGCGACCGTCATCGAAGGTGGCGATCGCCGCGCGCGCGACCATTTGCAGGATTGGGCGCCGCTGACGCGTTTGATCGGTTTGCAACAATAATAACAAGAAAGAAGAATAATTTTTGTTCCAGGAAGGGAGATACACATGACAAGAGTCCCTGTTGATCATGATAAGAATCTGCATATCATCAATAATCCGAAATATGCGGAACTTGTCGGTCAGCGTAATGCCTTCGCGTTTACCTTAAGCGCGTTGGTGCTGATAATTTACTTCGGGTTTATCTTCTTGATAGCCTATGGCAAAGCGTTTCTCGGCACGCCTCTGGCGGAAGGGATGGTTTCTACCATCGGCTTTCCCATCGGCGTTTTCGTCATCCTTACGGCTTTTATCCTGACCGGCCTTTATGTCCGTCGGGCCAATACCCGATTCGATGACCTTAACCGCGAGATCATCAAGGAGGCTCACCAATGACCCGCTTGTTCCATACCGTGGCGGCTTTGTTGTTCGCCTCGATGGGGTCCGCCTTCGCCGCGGATGCGCCCGTTCAAATCGAAGCCCAAGGCACCAATCACGAAGCCTTGTACATGTTCATCTTTTTTGTCGGCATTACCTTGCTGATCACCAAATGGGCGGCATCTAGAACCAAGACAACCAAGGACTTCTACGCCGCCGGCGGCGGGATCACCGCCGCGCAGAATGGCTTGGCCATTGCCGGCGACTACATGTCCGCTGCGTCGTTCCTGGGTATTTCGTCTCTGGTCTATGCTTCGGGTTATGACGGTTTGGTTTATTCCGTCGGTTGGCTGGTGGGCTGGCCGATCATCCTGTTCCTGATTGCCGAACGCTTGCGCAATTTGGGCAAGTACACCTTTGCCGAAGTGGCCGCGTTCCGGTTGTCGCACGGTCCGGTGCGGACCTTCGCGGCCATCGGTTCGCTGGTGGTGGTGGCGGGCTATCTGATTGCTCAGATGGTCGGCGCTGGACAGTTGATCAAATTGATCTTCAACATCGAATACACCTATGCGGTCATGCTGGTGGGCGCGTTGATGATCGTTTACGTCACCTTCGGCGGCATGGTCGCGACGACCTGGGTGCAGATCGTCAAGGCATGTCTGCTGCTTATCGGCGCCAGCATCATCGCCTTTGGCGTGCTGTCCGAGTTTAACTTTTCGTTCGAGGCGATGTTTGCCAAGGCGATCGAAGTGCATCCCAAACACGGGGCGATCATGGAACCCGGCACATTGATATCCAATCCCATCGAAGCCGTTTCGCTGGGTCTGGCGTTGATGTTCGGCACCGCCGGTCTGCCTCATATCCTGATGCGGTTCTTTACCGTTCCCGATGCCAAGGCGGCTCGGAAATCGGTGTTCTACGCTACCGGCTTCATCGGCTACTTCTACATTCTGACTTTCATCATCGGGTTCGGCGCCATCACCATGGTGTCCACCAATCCCGAATATGTGGTCGAATTGGGTAAGCTGGCGTTGAAGGGCGGCAACAACATGGCGGCCATTCACTTGTCGCACGCCGTTGGCGGCGACTTGTTCAAGGGCTTCATCTCGGCAGTGGCGTTCGCCACCATCCTGGCGGTGGTGTCCGGACTGGCGCTGGCGGGGGCCTCGGCCATCGCTCACGACCTGTACACCAACGTCATGCGTAAGGATCAGGTTAGCGAAGCCGAAGAGCTGAGGGTGTCGAAACTCGCCAGTCTTGCCTTGGGCGTTATCGCCGTCGTTTTGGGGATCGTCTTCGAGAAGCAAAACGTCGCCTACATGGTGGGCTTGGTCTTCGCGGTGGCGGCGTCGGGCAACTTCCCGGTGCTGGCTCTGTCGTTGTTCTGGAGCGGTCTTACCACTCGGGGCGCCGTCTGGGGCGGATATGTCGGATTGGGCGTGGCCGTGTTGCTGACCGTCCTTGGGCCGACGGTATGGACGGATACCATGCACATGGGACCGGCCATCTTCCCGTTCAAGAATCCGGCGTTGTTCTCGATGCCGCTTGCCTTCATTTTCGCGTGGCTGATGTCGATCACCGACAAAAGCGAATGCGCCGATTTGGATAGGGCGGGGTACGAGTCGCAAAAGGTACGTTCCGAAACCGGACTCGGTGCCGAAGGCGCCGTCGCTCACTAAAATTACAGAGCGGACTTACTTATCAACCGCCGGGAGCGATCCCGGCGGTTTTTCTTTTGGTTGTGTTTCCGGAAAAATTAATATATGGTTAACCAGTCTCATATGTACGAAGGTCGTGTGAAGTGAGCATTTCCGCCATTCCATCAAGCCTACAGGCGCTATCTCTTTCGTTGTCCCAGCTACAGGACAGCGTTGCGGTGATCGCGGCTGCGTCTCAGGCGGATAGCGCGGTCAGCTCGCAGGGGGTCGTTGCGGTCAGCCTGGGGAGCACTCCCTCGGCTGCCGCGCCCTCTTCGTTGCAGTCCTACAATGCCGCCGGCGGTTTCAGCGCAGCCGTGGTGGTGGGCAACGCGCTAAGCATATCGGTTTGACTATTCCGGCTTAATCAGCGCGTGGCGCTTTTTCCCCGATGATAATTTGATTGCCCCGTCCTTAAGGTCGGAAACGGTAAGGTTTTGATTCTCGTCGGTGACCGGGCGATCGTTGACGCGAGCGCCGCCGCCCTTGATCAGGCGTTTGACTTCACCTTTCGATTCGGCGAACCCGGCCGAAATGAAGGCCTCGACCACCGATACGCCAGTCAAGAGATTGAGGGCGAATGTCGGCAGCGAGTCCGCCAGGGTTCCTTCCTCGAAGGTTTTACGGGCGGTTTCGGCGGCCTGAACGGCGGCCTCCTCGCCATGGGCCAGGACGGTGACGTGGTGAGCCAGGACTTTCTTGGCGTCGTTGATCTCGGCGCCTTGCAAAGCTTCCAGGCGGGCGATTTCCGAGATGGGCAGCTCGGTGAACAGACGCAGGAAGCGGCCCACGTCGGAATCCTCGGTATTGCGCCAATATTGCCAGAAATCGTAAGCCGACATCCGGTCGGCGTTCAGCCATACCGCGCCCTGCGCGGTTTTGCCCATTTTCGCCCCGGACGCGGTGGTCAGCAGCGGCGAGGTCAGTCCGAACACTTCGGCTCCGTCGACCCGGCGGGTCAGTTCGACCCCGTTGACGATGTTGCCCCATTGGTCCGACCCGCCCATTTGCAACAGGCATTTATGGCGACGGTTCAGTTCCAGGAAATCGTAGGCTTGCAAGATCATGTAGTTGAATTCGAGGAAGGTCAGCGGCTGTTCGCGCTCCAGGCGCAGCTTGACCGATTCGAAAGTCAGCATGCGGTTGACGGTGAAGTGACGGCCGAAATCGCGCAGGAAATCGATATAGTTCAACCGGTCCAGCCACTCGGCGTTGTTGGTCATCATCGCCGCCAATGGGCCTTCGAAGTTTAGATAGCGGGTGAAGATGGACTTGATCCCGGTCAGATTGCGGGCGATGTCGTCGTCGGACAGCAGCTTGCGCGATTCATCCTTACCAGACGGATCGCCGATCCGGGTGGTGCCGCCGCCCATCAGCACGATCGGGCGGTTACCGGTCTTCTGCCACCAGCGCAACAGCATGATAGGCAGCAGCGATCCCACATGCAGGGAATCGGCGGTGCAATCGAATCCGATGTAACAAATCTGCGGCCCCTCGTTCAGCTTGCGGTCCAACGCCTCAAGGTCGGTACATTGGTGTAGAAAACCGCGCTCGGTTACGGCGTGAAGAAAATCTGAACGAATGTTTGTCATAATGGGTCCGCTGGTCTTGCACAAAGGTGGCCGGATTTAGCACACTTGACGGCATGTCTCAATGAAGGTGAACAATGTCAACATCGTTAACGGCCATAGGGTTGATGAGCGGCACCTCGCTCGACGGTGTGGACGTGGCGCTGATCGTCACCGACGGGGTCCGCGTCCAGCATTTGGGGCCGTCCCGGACCTTTGCCTACGATCAGGATTTCAAGCGGCATTTGCGCTCGGTATTGGGTGGCGTAGGCCCGGTCAAGGCGGTGGAGCGGGAATTGACGCTGATCCATGCCCGGGTGGTCGAAGCCTTCATACGCGACCATGGTCTCGACCCCGCCGGAATCGATGTGGTCGGGTTTCACGGTCACACCATCATGCATCGTCCCGAGCGGCGGATGACGTGGCAAATCGGCGACGGCGCCATGCTGGCGTCGCTGATCGGACGCCCGGTTGTCGCCGACTTCCGTTCCGCCGACGTGGCGGCGGGCGGGCAGGGGGCGCCGCTGGTGCCTGTTTACCACCAAGCCTTGGCGGCGGATCTGGAACCGCCGCTGATGATCGTCAATATCGGCGGCGTGGCCAACGTCACCTGGATCGGTCGAGAGAGCGGTCTGCTGGCCTTCGATAGCGGGCCGGGCAACGCGCTGATCGACGATTGGGTGTTGCGGCATACCGGGCGCGGCTACGACGAGGGCGGCGCCTTGGCGGGTCAGGGGCGGGCGGACAGCGAGAAAGTCGACGCGTTCATGGCCCATGAATTTTTCGGCAAGCCTCCGCCCAAATCCCTCGATCGCGACCAATTCGCCGCGCTGGCCGACGATCTGACCGCGCGGATGTCGCTTGCCGATGGCGCGGCCACCTTGACGGCGTTTACCGTTTCTTCGTTGGAAGCGGCGCAAAGACATTGTCCCGACCGTCCCCAACGGTGGCTGGTGACCGGCGGCGGGCGGCACAATGCCGCCTTGATGGCATCGCTGCGAAACGCCTTGTCCGTACCCGTGGAACCGGTCGAAGTCGTGGGATGGAACGGCGACGCCTTGGAGGCCCAAGCTTTTGGGTTCCTGGCGGTGCGTTCTTTGCGGGGGCTGCCGCTGACCTTTCCCGAAACCACTCGCGTCGACCGGCCGTTGACCGGCGGGGTGTTGTTCAAACCGGAGATTCCCAAGTGAGAAAAGTATTGTTTTTTGTCGTCGGTTTGATGTCATTTCCGGCCATGGCCGACCCCCAATCGGCGCTGATGGCCGTCCGGGCGGTGCCCGGCGTGGTCAACGCGTTCGAAGATCGGGGGGGCAATCTTTGGGTGCTGGTTAACAATACCCAGGGCGCCCGGTGGAATCCGGCGGCAGCCAACATCTGCAAACTGGTGCGACAATACGAGGCGCGCATTTTCATGGTGAAATTGATCGATGCGGCGACTTTCAATCCCAAGAACAAACCCAAGGATTGGACCATGCTGGGTGCCGTGAACTGCGGAATGATACCATGAAGATCGTTGTGAAATCCTCTTTGGACGTGGCGCTGTGGTTCAACGACAGGGCCTATGGCGAGGGCGAGTATCTGCAACCGCAGAAGCTTCATCGTCTGATGTATTTGGCCTATGCTTATTACACAGTGGCCTATCCCCGCCAGAAGTTGATGCCGGCCAGTTTCGTCACCGACGAATTCGGTCCCATCGAACCCACGGTGTTTCATGCCCTGGCCTATGGCGTTCCCGGCAATATGGAAGCCCACAGCATTCCGCAGGTGGCGGCGGAGTTTCTGGAAAGCATCTGGGGGCGTTTCGGCGCAGCCAAGGCCGAGCATCTCAATCGCACCGTGGCCGCGCATGCGCCGGTCGAAGAGGCCATGTCCAAGGGGTTGGGACAAGAAATCCCCCATGAAACCATGGTCGCGTTTTACGGGTCCGAGATCGCCACGAAACGCGGCGTGCCGTCCGTCGACAAGGTGATGCGCCCCCGCGTATTGCGCTCGGCCGCGGGCAGGGTGGTCGCGGTCAGTTCGTGGAAGCCCAAACCCCTGGAACCCAAGGGATAAGTTTTTTGCGCCCACCGTAATATTTTTGTAATTTTTTTCTTTTCAACGCGAAAAAATGGCGTATATACCGACTTAAGACGTACAGCGCACGTGCCTCTGGCCGATAGTGGTTTAAGCAACGACGTCCAAGGCGTCTCTGGGTGCAAAGGAGCAATAAAGCTCCGGTGCTTGGAGGATTTGGATATGACCGTTTTTGCTTCACACGCACCGGCGCGCGCGCGCCTGTCCGCGAAATTCGCCCCGTGCATGACCTATCCCAGGATCATGAACACGCAGTGGCAGGACGTTCGAAGTTCGATGCGCCTTAGCGCATAACTCCGTCTTCAGTTTCCTAAATCATCAATTCCACAGAAAGCCGACAAGGCTTTCCCGTCGTCTCACCTCATCGCCGGTTACAACCCGGCCGCGCTTTGGAGAGTTTCGCCATGACCGCCAAGATCGAACGCTTTCTTGACGATGTTCAACCAGCCACCCCCTGCGTGGTGGTGGATTTGGATATCATCCGACGCAACTACGAAAATTTGCGTCATTGGTTGCCGCTTGCCCAAGTCTACTATGCCGTCAAGGCCAATCCCGCCCCGGAGATTATTTCCATGCTGGCGGAGTTGGGGTCTAATTTCGACGTGGCCAGCCGCCCTGAAATCGAACTGTGCATGCAGGCGGGCGCCGATGCGTCGCGGTTGTCGTTCGGCAACACCATCAAAAAGAAGTCGGATATCGCCTTCGCGTATGGGCAGGGCGTCCGTTTGTTCGCGTTCGATTCGGAAGCCGAACTGGAAAAGCTGGCCGAGGCCGCTCCCGGCGCGCGGGTGTTCTGCCGGTTGTTGATGACCTGCGACGGCGCCGAATGGCCGCTTAGCCGCAAGTTCGGCTGCGAGATCGAAATGGCTCGCGATCTGCTGGTCGCCGCGCGTGAACGCGGACTGGAGCCCTATGGGGTGTCGTTCCATGTGGGCAGCCAGCAAACCGATCTGAAGCAATGGGACGTGGCGTTGGGCAAGACCGCCATGCTGTTCACCGCCTTGGCCGAAGCCGGTATCGAATTGAAGATGGTCAATCTGGGCGGCGGTCTTCCCGCCCATTACCGCACCTCGGTCCCGGACATCGACGCATACGCGGACCAAATCATGCACGCCATGACCCGGCATTTCGGCAACGATCTGCCCGCCATGATCATCGAACCGGGGCGCGGATTGGTCGGCGACGCCGGCGTGCTTGAAACCGAAGTGGTGCTGATTTCTCGGAAAAGCTATCAAGAGGACGTTCGCTGGGTCTATTTGGACGTGGGCAAGTTCGGCGGCTTGGCGGAAACCATGGACGAGTCCATCAAATACCGCATCCACACCCCCCATGACGGAGACGATTCCGGTCCGGTGGTGCTGGCGGGACCGACCTGCGATTCGGCGGATATCCTTTACGAGAAGGCTGGGTACGAAATGCCGATGACCCTAAAGGTGGGCGACAAGGTTCGCATCATGACCACGGGCGCCTATACCACCAGCTACTCGGCGGTGAACTTCAACGGCTTCGCTCCCTTGAGGGCCTATTTCATTTAGGGCCGGGAAAAAAATTCCCGGTTATTTCCGGCGGTGGGCAGCTTTTGCAGCCCGCCGTTTCTGCTTATCGTTCTGGAACAAGGACTTGGTGTTGGCACGCGACCTGCAAACTCCTTAAGGGATTTTAGCCTTTGGAGAGTTGAAAATGCTTGTGGGCACTTTGAACGACGCGGGTACGGCAATGAACGCGATGACGTCCTATATGGGGACCATCAGCCAGAACATCGCCAACATTAACACCACCGGCTACAAGGCGGAACAGACCGGCTTCACCACTGTTCTGTCGGACAAGATCAAACCGGGGAACGAAGGCTCGGGCTCTAGCCCGACCGGCGTCAATTCCTTCGGCGTCATGGCGTATACCCAGAATCTCAACACCGTCGTCGGGTCGATGCAGCCCGGAAGCCAGTTCAGCGATATCGCCATCAACGGCCAGGGTTTTTTCATGGTTGCGCCGCCATCCTCGACCGGAGGGGTTCCCTCGGGCGCGACCGCGACCAATTATACGCGCGACGGTTCATTTTCCACTGTCGCCGGGACCGGAACGGCGCAATTGTCCCCAAGTTACCTTGTCGACGGCGCGGGCAATTATTTGCTGGGCTGGCAGGGCAGCAACGGCACGGTCACGCCCGGTGGATCGGTGGTTCCCATTTCGATCCCCGCTCCCACGCAAGTGGTGCGCAACGGCAAGCCGACCACCGTCGACATGGTCGCCAAGCCAACCACCCAGGAAACGGTGCTGGGTAACGTCACACCCAACAAGCGCACGATCGGAACGGATGTGGAAACATTGCCGTTGACGGCCTATGACAGTGTTTCCGCCTCCCACCCGATTACCTTGCAGTTTTCACCGACCACCACCACCAGCACCACCACCACCACGACCGACACCAGCACGACGCCGCCCACGGTTACCGGACCGACCAGCAATACGCAGTTCAATTCGCTAACCTCGAATACATGGAACCTGACGTTTGGAACCAGCGAAGTCGGTGCGACGATCACCTCGGCGCCGACCACCACGACAACGACGAATTCCACGACCAACGGTACGGTGACCACCGACACGCAAACCAGCCTGACGGAAGGAACCATCGTCACATTCAATCCCGACGGCAGTCTGGCGTCGCCCAAGACCCTGACCTTCAACGCCACTTGGGCCAACGGTCAGACTTCGGCGATCACCATCGACATCAGCGGATTGACTCAGTTCGGGGGTACGGATCAGACCACATTGAACTCGGTCTCTCAGAACGGCTATCAAGACGGCAATCTGCAAAACCTGTCGTTCAACGGCAACGGCGTCCTGGTGGGCAGCTACAATAACGGGCAATTGCAGAATTTGGCGCAGGTCGCCATCGCGCGCTTTCCCGCGCCCGACAGTTTGGAATCCAAGTCGGGGACGGTGTTCAAGCAAACGGCCGCTTCGGGAGCCCCCGTGGTCGACACGGCGCAACACCAAGGGGCGTCGGTCGAGGGCGGAACCTTGGAATCGTCGACCACCGATCTGGGCAAGGAAATGACCAACATGATTCTGGCGCAAAAGGCCTATACCCTGAATTCCCAGGTTCTGCAAACCGCCAATCAGATGACCCAGTCCGTCACCCAAGGCACTTGGTAAAACCGGGAATAGGCTTTAGAGCCGGATGCTTTGAGGTTGAATCGCCGATGCGATTCACCGAAGAGCTGAATCCGTCTCTATTCAATAAGGTAGAGGGCGATTCAGACATTAGATCAGGACGCGCGCGCGTCGATCTAATGTCATCGCGCTCTAGCCGGGCTGTTGGCCGGGTTTGACGCCCTTGCGGGCGATCTCGATCAGTTGCTTGAGCGTTGACGCTTCCACCGCCTGCGGGATGATGCGGTCGCCGATGATGAAGGTGGGCGTGCCGTCGACCCCCAGAACATGGGCGATTTCCTTGTTGCGGCGAAGCAGCTTGTCCAATTCCGGCGACGACATGTCCTTTTTGGCTTGGTCCATGTTGATGCCGGCCTCGGCCGCCAGTTTATAGGCGGTCTTCTCGTCCAGTTTGCCGCGGTATTTCATGTAGGCGCGGTGAACGTCGTCGTATTTGCCCTGCTTTTTGGCGGCCAGCGCGATCCGGCTGGCGACGAACGAATCGTCGGTCAGGATGGGAAATTCCTTGAACACCAAACGGACCTTGCCGTCCGCCTTGATCGTATCCAACAGTGAATCGTAGCTGGATTTGCAGTAGGCGCAATTGTAGTCGAAGAATTCCACGATGGTGACATCGCCCTTTGGGTTGCCGAAGCTGGGGTCGTCTTTGTTGTCGAACAGCTCGGAACGATAGGTTTCGATATTCTTGCGAGCGTCGGCCTCGGCCATCTGGCGATCTTTTTCACGCAGCGCCTCATCCGCTTCTTGCAACACCTCGGGATGCTCCATCAAATAATCCCGGATTACCCTGCGTACCGCCTCGGCTTGTTTTGGAGTAAGAGCCTGATCCTCCTGCGCCGGAGCGAACTGCGGAGTCATGGCAAGAACGATCACGGCCAAGATCATGTAAAAACGGCGCGCCAGCATGAGACGGTTTACTCCGATGAATAGGGTGTCCGCATATTGTCCGAACCCGGAAGGCGGGGCAAGGCCTATTCCACGCGCTCGATTTCACGGGCCATGATGGCGGCTTGGGTGCGGCTGGTGACTTTCAGCTTTCGTAAAATGGCGGTGACATGCGCCTTGACCGTGGTGTCGGTCACGTCCAACTCGTAAGCGATGATCTTGTTGGACTTGCCCCTGGCAATCATGGACAGAACCATCCGCTGTTTGCGGGTCAGAGTCGCCACCCTTTTCAGAACGTCCGATTGAGCATCCGCGGGGGCGGTCTGTTCGGATTCGGCCAATTGGGGCCGGAACAGGCGTCCGGACATGACTTCGCCGATGGCCGCGACCATTTCGTTTTTGGGCAGGGATTTGGGGATGTACCCGGACGCTCCGCACGCCATGCTGCGTTCGATGGTGCCGGATTCCTCGGAGGCGGACACCACCACGATGGGCGTGGTCGGAGTCATTTCCCGCAAATCCACCAAGCCGGACAGACCGTTGACGCCCGGCATGTTCAAATCCAGCAAAATCAAATCCAAATCGTCGTGGACGGCCAAATAGTCCTTGGCTGCGGTAAGATTGTGGGCCTCGACGATTTCGACGTCGGGCAAGGCTTCGCCCACCACTTGCCGCAGCGCGTCGCGAAAGAGCGGATGGTCGTCAGCGATGAGAATGGTCACGTCCTTGGAGCCCCCTCATATTTTTATTTTGCCGGTATATATAATACGACCTTGACCGGATTCCAAAACTTCCCTTATCCCATTGTATGGAAAGAGGGGCGTTTCTTGAATATTTTATTTCTTGGCGGCAATTTTCCGCCCGAAACCAACGCCAATCATCGACGTTCCCTTAATCATCATTCCTCACAAGACGGCCGGAACGTTGGGTGCGCCTAGAACCGCGGCTATATTTACACTGTCCCTACGGACACGGCCGAACGCAACTTGGACAGTGAAATAAGTTTTAGTTTCACAGCCATTGGATGTTTAGATATATTGGCATGGATTTCGGGGCTGATGAGCCGTTCATGTGAAAATGACGGATGGGGGGCCGAGCCTGAATAAGTATGGCCGACTCGTGAGTGTTTATAATGAATGATGACAAAAAGAAAAATATTCATGATTTCTGGGATCGAGCCTCTTGTGGAGAAGAACTTCTGTTACCTTCGACAGATATTTCAGGATATAGCCATCAACTGCAGGAGCGATATAATTTAGAACCATTTATCGAGAAATTTGCAGATTTTAACCGGTGGTCTGGAAAAAAAGTTCTTGAAGTCGGTGTCGGACTTGGCGCGGATCATCAGAAATTTTCCGAGAACGGGGCTTTACTCGCCGGAATAGACCTGACTGAAAGGGCGGTCGAGCACGCTAGAAGAAGGCTTGCATTGTTTTCGTTACAGTCTGATCTTAGGGTGGCTGATGCCGAGAATCTTCCGTTCCAGGATGGCGAGTTTGATTTGGTCTACTCCTGGGGGGTTATCCATCATTCGCCAAACACCGAGCAAGCTGCTAGGGAGATACTTCGCGTGCTTCGCCCCGGAGGAGAATTCAGAGTGATGATTTATCACAAGTATTCTTTGGTCGGTTTTATGCTTTGGTTGCGTTACGCTTTGGCTAAAGGTCGTGTTTTTGTGTCTTTGGATGAAATTTATTCAGATCATCTTGAAAGCCCGGGTACTAAGGCTTTTACTATTAAGGAGGCTGGTGATTTATTCCCAGGAACCGACCTGAAGGCATGGACCGTGCTTACACACGGTGATCTACTGTCTTCTGGCGTTGGTCAGCGCCATCGTGGCTGGTTGTTAACTTTCGCCAAGATACTATGGCCCCGCTTCATTATCCGTTATTTATTTCCGAATAATGGGTTGTTTCTTCTAATCGCAGGAAGAAAAATGGCATAGGGCGACGACGATATCCATGATTTCAGCCACTGATTTTCGGGCAAAACTGACGGCGGCGAACGAGCGTATCGTCAGACACCTTGCCATCGTAGCATTCTTTTCTTTTCCCACATTTGGGCTTGTCGCCGGACCCGCTTATGCGCCGCTGGCGTTCGGTTTGGGCGCCGCCCTGCTGTTGTTGGATTTGGCGGCGAGTTCCCGACATTTCAGCGTGGATTTCCCCTTAACAATATCCGTTGCCGCGTTTATCGGTTTATGTTGGCTAAGCGTGATGTGGGCCGAGAACGCCGGGCAGGCGCGTCACGGCGCTTTGCAAATGACGGCGGTCTATGTCGCCGCGATCGTTCTGATGTCCATGCGCCAAAGCTTGACCCGGCATGCGGATCCCATCTTTAACGCCATCAAAATAGGTATCGTCGTTGGAACGGTTTTGATGTCGGTGGACATCCTTTCGGATTACCGCTTGTCTTTCTTGCATCTGGGTTGGTCCAACCCGGAGAAGACCTTTAAATACAACCGTGGTCTCGATTACCTTGTCATCGTCGGCTGGCCGGTCTTGGCCTTTGTCGCGCCGCGCAATAGACTTCAGGCGCTGGGTTTGGTCGCGGCTATTGCCGTTCCTGTGGCGGTCGGCTTAAGCGGCACCGCCAGAGTGGCCGGCTCGGTTGGGATCGCCGTATATCTATTGGCGTTGTGTATGCCGAAACTGGTCTCAAAAGCCCTGACCTGGGGCGCGCTTGCGCTGCCCGTATTGCTACCCGCAATCCTTAATATATTTGCCGGTTTTAGACCGGTCATAGGCCCCCATATTCCCACCTCCGGCCTGCATCGGCTGGAAATCTGGGATTACATGATGCACCGGATTTTTGAAAAGCCGCTGTTGGGGTGGGGGATTCTGTGCGCGAAACTGGTGCCCGTTTCACCCGAGGAAATTCAGCATTACGTTTACGCCGACGGCTTCGGTATCTATCCGCATAATCAGTGGTTGCAGATCTGGGTCGAGCTTGGCGCGTTGGGCATGGCCGTCGCCGTATCCTTCGTCTGGATCGTCGCCGCCAGGATTGCTCGAATGACGTCGACGACGCGGCCATATGCCTATGCGGCGTTCGCGGCCGCCTTGGCGGTGTCCTTCTTCAATTTTGAGATCAGCACCGATTCCTGGATTGCGGCCCTTGCCGTCACGGCGCTGTTATTCAGCTTGGTCAAGCCGGATTCGCGGGGATGATTCCCGGCGGGATGGCGCCCCGTTCCGCCGATGCGGCCCATTCATAACAATACAGTCTTGACCGGATTCCAGAACTTCCCGTATCCAAGGGTATGAATATGGGGGTGTTTCTTGAATATTTTATTTCTTAGCGACAATTTTCCGCCCGAAACCAACGCCGCCGCCACGCGCGTGTACGAGCGGGCGGTCTACTGGGCCAGGTGGGGGCACAAGGTTACGGTCGTCACCTCGTTTCCCAATTTCCCCCAGGGCAAGCTGCATAAGGGATATAGCAACGCTTGGCGCGAAATTTCGCACATGGACGGGATCAAGGTGGTGCGGGTCAAGACATTTATCGCCGCCAACCGCGGAATGGTGTTCCGAACCCTCGATTTCGTATCGTTTTTGGCGACCGGCGGAATTGCCGCCCTATTCGAGCCCCGGCCCCAAGTGGTGGTTGCTACCTCGCCACAATTTTTTTCGGCGGTGGCCGGATGGCTTGTGGGCAAATTGAGGGGGGTTCCGTTCGTGTTCGAACTGGGCGACATCTGGCCCGACTCGATCGCCGCCGTCGGCGTGATGAAACGGTCTTTGATGTTTCGCGCTCTTGAGGCGCTGGAATTGTTCCTGTACCGGCAATCGGCCAAAGTGGTGGCTCTGACCCGGGCGTTCAAGGACAATTTGCAGGGCCGGGGCATCGATGCGGAAAAAATCGCCGTGGTCATCAACGGCGTCGATTTGGATCGTTACGCGCCCACGCCCCGCGATGCGGAGTTGGAGCGGGAATGGGAGCTGTCGCCCGGTGTTTTCACTGTCGGTTACGTGGGCACCCACGGCATGGCCCACGATCTGCTCAACGTGGTAAGGGCGGCGGAGCTTTTGAAACATCGGCAGGATATCCGTTTTCTGCTGGTTGGGGATGGGGCCGAACGCCCCATGATCATGGCCGAGGCGGAACGGCTGGGATTGACCAACATCGTTTTCAAGGGGCCTCAGCCCAAGGCGATGATGCCCCGCATCTGGAGTCTGCTGGACGTGGCTTTGGTCCACCTTAAGGATCAGGACACCTTTCGCGAGGTGATCCCGTCCAAGATTTTCGAAGCCATGGCCATGGGGTTGCCGTTGATGCTGGTGGCCCCCGAAGGCGAGGCCAGCGCCATCATCGACAAGACCGAAGCCGGATTGAACGTTCCGGCGGGACGGCCGCAAGCCTTGGCCGACGCGGCCCTCCGCATGGCCGACGACCGGGTGCTGACCGCGCGTTTGGCCGCCAACAGTCTTGCCAGCGCGCCGCTCTATTCCCGTCAGACCCAAGCGGAAGCCATGATCGCCGTTCTGGAAACCGTGGCTGGTCCCGTCTGATGGGCGTCTCCGGCCGACCGATCTCCTTGTGGTTCAACGGTCTTCATGCCAAAAGCGGCGGCGGTCTGACCTACATGACCAATATGGCGCCGCTTTTGTCGAAGGATGCGCGTTTTAAACTTACGTTGGTGCTGTCTCCGGGAATCGACGCGCCCGCCGGAATGACGGCGCTCTATCCGCCGCGTTGGGCCGCGCGTCTGCGTTCCGTCGTCGCCGAGCAGATTTGGCTGCCGATGGCGGCTGCGAAAGGCGGGGCGGATATCGTTTTTTCTCCGGCCAATTTCGGTCCGTTGTGGGGGCCGCCGGAAGTGTTGCTGCTTAGCAATTCATTGGCGGCCGGGCAGGGGGCCGAACGCCTTGCCCTTTGGCTTCAGTGGAAAGCCTACGGCATTGCCACCGCGCTTAGCTTGGCCCGCTGCCGCGGCGCCGTCGCCGTATCCGATTCCATTCGCAAGGAACTGGCGCCCGAGCCGATGCGGGCCGCAATTCCCGTTATCCACCACGGCGTTTCGGCGCGGTTCTCTCCCGATTGCGGCGAAAGGCAGCCGTTTCTTTTGGCGGTTGGCGACATCTATATCCAGAAAAATTTCCACACTTTGATTGAAGCCTTCGCGCTGCTGAGCCCCCGTTTTCCCGAATTGGAGCTTCGCATCGCCGGACGGATGATCGACCGTGCCTATGGGGACCGTCTCAAGGCGCTGATCGACATGCACGGTCTCGGGCAAAAGGTACGTTTGCTTGGGCATGTTCCGGCGGATGCTCTGACGGGGTTGTATCGGCGGTGCCGCGTCTTCGTGTTTCCGTCCTTGGCCGAAAGTTTCGGCATGCCGATCTTGGAAGCCATGGCTTGCGGAGCGCCGGTGGTGGCGTCCAACCGTTCCGCCATGCCCGAGGTAGCCGGTCCCGCGGCACTGCTGGTCGATCCCGAGAACCCGGGTCTTTTATCCATGACGATCGAATCGGTACTGACGGACGATAATTTGGCGCGGCATTTGTCCATTGCGGGCATCGATTGGACTAATTCCAAAAAATGGGACGAAGTGGCGCATGTAACATCGGATTTTTTAGCGTCTTTGGCCCAATAGATAATAGATATGTAATCTATTTCATGGTTCTTATTGATTTTAGACGGACTTTGTCACTTATTGGGAACTGGCGTTTCGGCGTTTCGGGAATTTAAAATCGCCGTTAGCCGAGGTATCCGTCAAAAGCGGGGACAGGATTGTGCGGTTGCTCGATATGGCAAGACATTGGGGGGTGATGGCGGCGTGCGCGTTCTGCGTTACGATGCCGTCGTCTTCCGTTCTCGCCCAAACCTTGGTCGAGGAATTGCAGGATGTCGTCCTGTCACATCCCCAAATAGCGTCGAAATTGAATGCGGTCGATTCCGCCGAAGCCGGAATCGGCGCCGCCTGGGGCAATTATCTGCCGCAAGTTCGCGTAACCGCCGATACCGGAATGGAATATACCGACAGCATTGACCGCATCAACACCCAAGGCACCCCGTTCATGCGCGGCACCACCGGTCAAAGCGCCTTGACGGTGACGCAGCATCTTTACGATGGCAGTTCGACCAGCGCGGCCGTCGGCCAAGCCGAAGTCAATCATGCCATATCCGAATCGGATTTGCGCAGTACCCGCCAATCGGTTTTGCTTGATGCCGTCAGTTCCTATTTGGCGGTGCTGCGGTGGTCGCATTTGATCAAGCTGGCCGGCGACAATGTTCACAATGTCCAAGATCAATTGAACCTGGAAGATGAGCGCATCGTGAAGGGCTCTGGCATGACGCTGGACGCCTTGACCGCCAAACAGCAATTGCAGACGGCCAAGGAAGCGCGCGTCCGTTATGAAGGGGAATTGCGCGGCTCGATGGCCACTTATCTGCAGATTTTCGGCCATATTGCCAAACCGTCGCAAATGAGGGAACCGTTCGCGCCCGTGTCCTTGCTGGCGGACGATCTGGACGAGGCGGTCAGTATCGCCCAAGAACGCAACCCGTCCGTCGAATCGGCCTTGCGCTCGATCGATCTGTCGACCGAACGCAAAAGATCGGCCGAGGCCGGGTATTTTCCCACCATCGATTTGGTGGGCAAGGGCGATTACATGCATGACAAAAACGCCGAGACCGGCGAACGTCACGACAGGTCCATGCTGCTGACCCTTAATTGGGATTTGTTCAGCGGCTGGAAAACCCGCTCGCAGGTTGCGCAAGCCAGTTTCGATCATGGCGTCGCCATGGAAAATCATAAGCTTGCGATCCGGAAGGCCGACGAACTGGTCCGCTCTAAATGGGAAAAACTGACGACCGCGCAAGAAAGAATGGGGCTGCTTGAAAACGCGGCGTCTCTTGCCGAGGAGGTTTTGGAGGCGACGCGCAAGCTTCATGCCGTCGGCAAGGAAAATATTTTCAACGTGCTGGATGCGGAAAACCGGTTGAACGACGCGCGAATCAATTACGCCCAAGCCTATTACGATATGCTGACCGCCTGTTTCGAAGTGCTGAATGCGATGGGACTGCTTGAGTTCGACGCCATCGAGAGGTCCCAGTCCGTGGGCGGCGCGGTCGGTGTCAAAGTGCCCGAATTCCTTGCCGGTCGTCCTTAAGGGTAGTCAGGGAAAAAACGGATGGTGCGCCGCAGGCTAATCGGCCATAATCCTTTTGTGTTCCGGTTGGGAAATTGGCGATGCCTAGATCCGGCGCCCCTGGCGTTTCCGAATCGATAGGACACGGGAAGAATTGACCTGGGAGGGGTTTATGCGCAACCGAATGTCTTCCGCCTTCGTTGCCCTATCGGCTTTCGTATTCGCGTGGTTCGTGTCGGGAACCGTCGTTTCCGCCGGCGATCCGCCGGTCGCCATGTTGATGCAGCCCGCCGGGACGGTCGAGGTCAGCCGCGACGGCAATACCTGGAAAGCCGTGAGCAGCAACAAGTTTCTTTTTGTCGGCGACCATTTGCGCACCGGTGGAGACGGCAGCGGCAAGCTGGTCGATCAGGCCAACAACTCCGCCCAGACTATCGGCCCCAACACCCGTCTCGAATTCGCGCCCGGTTCGGTCAAAGTCGTTGAAGGCAAACTTTCCGGCGCGGAGCAATTGGCGGGCGATTTGGGCGCGGGGTTGTCCAATCGTTTCGCCGAGGCGCAACGCTACACCACCGTGCGTCGCGGCGTGCAGACCGAAGCTCCCAAGCTTAGGGTCGCAAGACAGGTCACCCTGAGCGCGTCTTATCCGGATCTGGTCTGGCAGAACATGGGCAAGCAATTCACCTACGTGCTGACCATCGACGGAGCCAAGCAACAGATACCTTCCTCTGACGGAGAGATGGTCAGAACCAAGGTCGCCAATCTTACTCCGGGCAGCCACAGCTTTAATGTCGCCGCCGTCGATTCGGGCAAGGAATTGACCGATTCCGTGGATAAGGGGGGGACGCTGGTGTGGCTTTCGCCCGACGAGGACAAGGCTTTGAACGAGGCCGTGACCCAAGTCAAATCCACGGTCGCCAGTAGCAATTTCGCCGTCGCCAGCCTGCTGGACGAAAAGGGGTTGTTGGTCGCCGCCATGGATATGTACCGCAAGCATTTCGCCGAGAACAAGGACGACAACGATATGCGTCCCTTGCTTATCCGCGCTTATTACGAATTGAAATTGGCGGACCTGAAACAAAAGGAAGCCCTTTTGTACAATGACCTGATCAGTTCGAATTAAAGCTGCGTTTCTCGCCAAAGCCGGGCATAATCGCCCGGCTTTTTTGTGCCGAAGCCGAGATGGGGGGATTTGCGATGTCGAACATTCCGCGCCGGTATGACGTCATTGTCGCGCTAGTGCTTTTTCTCGCGGCTGTTCCGGCGCAATGGTACGAGTTGTTCGCCCCGCTGGAAGACAAGGTCAATTCCATCCGTCATCAGTTGCGGATGGATTATCACGCTTCGAAGGGGCGTATGGCGCCCGACGACGTGTTTATCGTCAATACCGACGAGAAGTTCTTCACCCAGTATAAAAGCTTTCCCTTGCGGCGAACCGATATCGGCAAGATCGTCGAGAACCTGAAGTCGTTGGGCGCGAAAGTCGTCGCCGTCGACTTGCTGATGGATTATCCCAGTTCCTACGGCGAGGACCCCACCCTGGCCCAGGCCTTGACCAAGGCCGGAGACACGCTGCTGGTGAATCAGGGCGTGGTGGTCGATCATAAGATCGTCAAGCTCAACTATCCCACCGAGGTTTTGGATAAAGCGTCGCGCAGCGCCTACACCAATATCGAATCGTCCAACCGGTGGGTGTCGTCGATGTCGCGGCTGACCGTGTATCCCGAGGCCGTCCCCATGGCCGGAGGGTGGCCGTTCGCGGTGACGGCGGCGGCCATGTATTTGGGTGTCGAGCCCAAATACGAGCCCGGAAAATTGCATTTGGGCGATCTGACCATCCCCATGGATCGCGGCAACAACATTTATATCGATTTTCCTCCGTTGGTGAAGGGCAGCCGCTTCTTAAGCCAGGATCACGGCATGAGCGCGATCGAGTTTCTGGACATGTCCGACAAGGACGAGCGCGATCTCGATGAATTGTCGTTGTTCGTCAAGGACAAGCTGGTGCTGATCGGCGACACCTCGGAAGTTTCCCACGATTGGTTCGACACTCCGGCGGGCAGCGTCTACGGGGTCGAAATCATCGCCGACACCATCGCCAGCCTGTTGGCGGGCGGCCCGCTGAAGGTGGCGGGACTGGGGACGCAAATGATCGGCCCGCTGCTTGGGTTGGCGCTGATCCTGTTCGTCTCGGTCCGCGTCAAGCTGCCGGCCGTTCGCGGAACGATCGTCGCGGCGTTCCTGGCCGTATTCATCCTGATCGTCGTCGAGCTTTATATCCGTAAAGGGATGATCGTGCCGTTGTCGTATGTGGTCGTGGCCGCCCTTCTGTCCTATTTGATCATCGAATTCCGCCAGTATCAGATCGAACGCGATCAGAAGCAGATGATTTCCAAGACCTTCGGCCAGTACATTCCGGCGGAATTGGTCGAGGAAATGAGCAAGACCGGCCAGCAGGTTCAGGTGGGCGGCGAGAGTCGGGAAATGACCGTGCTGTTTTCCGACGTGCGCGGCTTCACCACCCTCTCGGAAGGTCTGTCCCCGAACGATCTGACCAAGCTGATGAACGCGTTTTTAAGCCCGATGACCAAGGTCATTCAATCCCAGCGCGGCACCATCGACAAATACATGGGCGACGCCATCATGGCGTTCTGGGGAGCGCCGCTGGCGGATGCGGATCATGCCCGCCACGCTGTCCAGGCGGCATTGAAAATGATCCGGACCATGAAGGAATTGGCCGACGATTTCGTCGCCAGGGGATGGAAACCGATCAAGGTCGGCATCGGATTGAACTCCGGCATCATGAATGTGGGCAACATGGGTTCGGATTTCCGCTTGGCCTATACGGTGCTTGGCGATGCGGTCAATCTGGGGTCGCGCATCGAAAGCCTGACCAAGCAATACGGCGTCGACGTAATGATCAGCGAATTCACCAAGGCGGCGGTTCCCGGTTTGGTTTGCCGCGAAATCGACTTGGTCCGGGTCAAGGGCAAGGACGAACCGGTCGGTCTGTTCGAGCCGTTGGGGTTCGACGGTGAGATCGACGCCGAAACGCTGGCCCGTCTGGAACGCCATCATGCCGCTCTGGCCGCATACCGAAAACAGGACTGGTCCGGGTCGAAAGCCCAATTCACCGACTTGTCGGTCCAAGAGCCCAACCGGTTCGTTTACAAACTGTACCTGGATCGCATCGCCGGGTTCGAGGCCAATCCACCCGGTCCGGAATGGGACGGCGTCTATACCCATAAGGAAAAATAGCAGGGGAGTTCAGACCATGCCGAAACCCGTGTCCGCACCGTCTTTATCGCGCAAGCTGGGTTGGGTCGTGCTGTTCGCCTCGGTTTTGTTGACAGCGGCGGCGGGCGACGGTTTCGCCATGTCCAAGAAACATTCGGACGCCCAACCGGCGGCGGCGTCCCCAGCTTCTTCCAGCGACCCGTTGAGCATGGCCAAAGCGGCGGCGGAGGTCGCGGCCAAGGCCGGAGACGCGGCGGCTTTGAAAAAGGCCAACGGCGACATCGACGCCCTGGTTTCCGTTCTGCCCGCGTGGGTCGCGGAAAAACAGCAGGCTGCCTCCGTGGTCGCTCCGGATAAGCAGCGCATCGTCGGCATTTGGAACAAGGTGCACCAACAGGCGCTGGCGGACGATGCCGCCGACAATCGGGACAAAGCCTTGGACGCGGCCGATCGCGCCGCGTCCATAGCCAAGGATAATTTGGGCGAGGCTCATTTCGCCACCATCATCAGTTTTTCCGATTTGGCGGGGCTTCAAGCCAAGTACGGCAAGACCGACGCGGCCGAGATCAGTTACGTCAAAGCCGTCAAGGCGGCGGAAGCCGCTTTCGGCGGAGCCCATCCGGAAACCTTGAAGATCAAAAACGCCTTGTCGGGATTCTACGGCGGGCAGATCAGATTTTCCGACGCCCTGGCGGTAAGCCTTGATGCCGCGGATGCCGCTGCGGCGGCGTTCGGAACCGATCATCCCATCACATTCGCCCAAACATTGACCGTGGCGCGGATCAAATTGGCGCAAGGATCGACCAAGGACGCCGCGGATCAATTGGGGGTTTTGTGCGGGGCGGAACGCAAGCGCCTCGGCAATTGGCACCCAACGTTAGCCCAGTGTCTTGCCAGCGACGGCGCGGCTATTCTGGTGCTGGGCGACATCGACAAAGCCTATGCTTCGACCTCGGAGGCAATCGCCATATTATCGGCCAACGGCGATGCGGCCAATTCGACCGGGTTGGCCGCGCGCATCGCTTTGGCCTCGTTGGAGCAGAAGCGCGGACATCTATCCGAATCCCGGAAAATTTACGAGGATGCGGCCAAGGACGCCCAGGCCGCCAACGATCACGGACAGGACATTTCCGCCAAGGCCGGTTTGACCGAAGTGTTGCAAGATCTGGGCGACCAGGACGCGGCCGAGGCCTTGGGCAAGGAGGTGCTGGACGACCGCACCAAGACTCTGGGACCGGCGCATCCCGACCGATTGGCGGCATTGTCGGCCATGGGCGCCATTTACCGCAAGCAAGGCCGGTTGGCCGAAGCCGAACAGGCCTTCGCCGAAGCCTTGGAACATTACCGCAAAATCCTGGGACCGGACCATCCCTCGACCATTATCGCCACCAACAATCTGGGCGAGATTTTGGAAAAGGAAGGCATCTTCGATCAGGCCGAACCCTATTTGCGCGAGGCGTCGGATTCCAGTCGCAAGACCTATGGCGAGGCCAACCCCACCACGCTGGCCTCGTTCAACAATCTGGCGTTGCTGTATGAAAGCCAAGGCGTGTTCGACAAGGCCGAGCCTTTGTACAAGGCCGTGATCGCCGTCCAGTCCAAGGGGCAAGGGCCGCGAAACGCCGAAACCGTCGCCTCGGTCAACAATCTGGCCTATCTGTATATGCTGCAAGGCGATTATCCCAAAGCCGCCGATATGTTCGCGCAAGTGTTGGCCGCTTGGGACAAAGCCTATGGCCCCAAACACATCAACACCATGAAGGCGTTGAACAATCTGGCGCGCGCTCACTTCCGCATGGGCAAGGCGGCAGACGCGGAAAAGGAATTCGACCGGGCGCTGGCCACCCGCCGCCAAATCCTGGGCGACAGGCATATGGACGTTTTGCGCTCCCAGCATGATCTTGCGGTGCTGTACGCCGGAACCAAGCGGCAGGAGCAGGCCAAGGCGTTGCTGCTGAAAACCGTCGCCTCCCTTGAGGAAACGCTGGGCAAGCAGCACCCCTATACGTTCGAGGCCATGAATACCCTGGCGGACGTGTTGACCGGCATGGGCGACGCCGAAGGGGCAATGAAGGTCCGCCGCGCCGTTTTCGAACGCCGCAACGCTTTTCTGGACCGGATGCTGTATGTGACCGGCAACAACGCGCGGGAAGGATATATCCGGCTTTACGCTCCCGAACTGAACGCTTTCATGGCGCAATTGGCCAAGACCGGCGGCGAGGACGGCGCCAGGGGCGTGGCGGAGGTCAGCCTTGCCCGCAAGGGGTTGTTGTTGAAGGTCGCGTCGGAATTGAGTCAGGTGGGCAAACTGTCCCGCGATCCGGAAATGAACAAGCTGACGACCGAACTGGTGGCGACGCGCAAACGCTTGGCTGCGCTTACCCTGTCGGGGCCGACGCCCGAAACCAAAGGTACGCACATCCAAACCTTGAACGAATTGGAAGACCGCATCGGCATCTTGGAAGGGGAATTGGGCCGTGCTAGCGCCAAGTTTCGCAAGACCACCGAACCGGCCGGTCTGGACAAGCTGGAAGCCGCGTTGCCCAAGGACGGCGCGTTGGTGGATTTTCTGATTTACGGCGACGAGGGCAAATCCACGCTGATCGCATCGGTGTTGACGTGGGAAGGGGATAAGCCGGTTTACAAACTGGCGACATACCCGGATTTATCCGCCATCAACGCCGCCATTCAAAAATACCGGACGGACATCCAGAATGAAGAGATCGAACTGGACGACCTGCAAGACAGCGGTCAGGCGGTTTACAATCTGGTGTGGTTGCCCCTTAATGCCGCGTTGGGCGCGCGGACCAATGTTTACGTGGTTCCGGACGGTATGCTCAATATTCTGCCGATCAGCGCTCTGGTGACCAAGGACGGCAAATACCTGATCGAGAAGATCGACCTTCATGTCCTTGGGTCAAGCCGCGATCTGCTGCCGTCGGCCATCCCCGCCGCCAAGGGCGGATACATTATCGATGCCGGTCCCGACTACAACACCGACGCTCCCACCCAGCAGGAAGAGGTGGAAAAGGCCAAGCACCGTTCGGCCACATTCACCACCGACCAGCGCGGAATCGACGAACGGGGTATCGCCGGGGATGTGCGCGGCATGGCGTCCGGTTTGCGCGGTTTGCATTTCGATCCGTTGCTCGGCGCCGAACGCGAAGGCCAGTTGATTCAAAAGACGGTCGAAGGCGGCGGCAAATCGACGGTTATTTTCCTGAAGGGAGATGCGCAAGAAAAGTCTCTGCGTGAACTTGGCGAGTCACCGGAAATCCTGCACATCGCCACTCACGGTTTTTTCTTGAAGGCAGACGACAATTTGCGGCGGCGTTTGCTGTCGTTGCAGCGCGGTTCGGACGCCCAATTGCCGCCGCCGGGCGACAATCCGCTGCTTAGGGCGGGGCTGGCTTTCGCCGGGATCAACGCCAACGCCCCGGTTCTAGGAGAGATCGACACGGACAACGACGGCGTGCTGACCGCCTTGGAAGTGTTGAGTCTGAATTTGACCGGCACCCGCTTGGCGATCTTGTCGGCGTGCGAAACCGGTCTGGGCGAAATTCACGAAGGCGAGGGCGTCTACGGTCTGCGCCGCGCCTTCCAAGAGGCGGGGGTTCAGTCGGTGGTGTCGTCGCTGTGGGAAGTGAGCGACGCCGGAACCCAAACCTTGATGAGCGCCGTTTACAAACGCTTGCTGGCTGGCGAGACGCCTCACAACGCCTTGCGCGACTCTCAAATCGAAATGCTGCGCAAACCGGAATGGAGCGCACCCTACATTTGGTCCGCCTTCTTTATGGTTGGCGCATAAGGATAATGACCGAGAACAAGAAGCGCGCTTGGATCGTTCCGATCGTTTCTCCGTTCATAACGGTCATCCGCGAACTGCTTGCGGCATCGCTGACGGTCAATATACTGGCCTTGGCGGCGCCCATTTTCACCATGCAAGTGTACGACCGGGTGATCGGCCACAATTCCATCGACACGCTGATCGGTCTTAGCGTCGGCGTGCTGCTGGTGTTCGGGTTCGACTATATCCTGCGGATATCGCGCGGGCGGATCATGCAGACCGTGGCGCTGAAGCTGGATGTGGAGGTGGGCGAGAAGCTGTTCGACAAGTTCATGCTGATTCCCTTGAGGCATCTGGAAAGCAAGCAAACCGCTTATTGGCAGCAGTTGTTTCGCGATGTGGACGTCATCCGCAATACCCTGTCCGGGGCAACCGCCCTGCTGCTGGTCGATCTGCCGTTCCTGATCATCTTTCTGGCGGTGATCTTCATAATCGGGCGGCCGTTGGTGCTTATCTTCCTGGTGCTGTTGGCGGTTTTCGTTTTCCTGGCTTGGTATTCGGGGCGTTCCTTGAGCGAATCGGGAAGCAAGGAAGGGGCGGTCGTGGCCGGCCGGGATGCCCTGCTGGCGGAATTGATCGCCGGACGATCAATCATCAAGGCGACAGGTTTGGATCGCGCGATGCGTCCGCAATGGGAATCCCGTCAGGCCAAGGCCATCGAACATTCCATCAAACGCGGCGCGGTTTCGGACGGGTTCGTCGTGATCGGTTCGGAGCTTACTCAATTGGGCAGCATCGCGCTGACCTCGCTGGGGGCCGTTTTCATCATCAGCCACGATCTGTCCATGGGGGCCTTGGTGGCGTGCAACATGCTGTCCGGCCGCCTTCTCAATCCCATCGCCCAATTGGTCGGGGCATGGCGCAGCTATACCGGTTTCATTCAGGCGGTGGAACGGTTGGGCGTCCTGTTCGACATGCCCGAGGAGCGTAAGCACTCGGCCGTATCATTGCCGCGCCCCAGGGGCGATATCGCCGTCGAGGGCGTGGTGTTCGCTTTCGACCACGCCCAGGCCCCGGTGCTGGCGGTGGAGCGGCTGGCTTTCCGTCCCGGCGGCGTTACCGCCGTTCTAGGCCGCAACGGCAGCGGCAAGACAACTTTGCTGAAAGTGCTCATGGGGCTTTATGCGCCGGACAAGGGGCGCGTGATGCTGGACGGGGCGGATATCGCCCAATTCAGCCGCGCCGAGCTTTCACACTGGATCGGTTTGGTCCCGCAGGAATGCGTTCTTTTCAACGGCACCATCCGCGACAATATCGCTTTGGGAGCGCCGGGCTGTACGGACGAGCAAATCCTGGCGGCGGCGGAAGCCGCCGGAGTCCACCATACGGTGGTTGATATGCCGAACGGCTACGGAACGCAAATCGGCGAGGCCGGGTCCAGGCTGTCGGCCGGCCAACGCCAGCGCATCGCCATCGCTCGGGCGCTGGTCGGCAACCCGGCCGTGCTGCTGCTGGACGAACCGTCCTCCAGCCTGGATCGCCAAGCGGAAGAAGACTTGAAGACCACACTTGGAAACCTTGCCCAGGACCGCACCGTGGTGGTGGTGACGCATTCTCCGGTCCTGTTGCCCGCCAGCCGCGACATGGTGGTGCTGGAAAAGGGGCAGATCGCGGCGGCGGGATTGTCTTCCGACATATTACCTAGGCTGACGGGGCAACCCGCGCCCAAACCGCCGGGAGGACCGGCGTGACCCATCATTCCGACAACCCGCTGCGCGCGCTTGCCCGAACCACGCCCTTGCCCACATGGAGCGCCCAGGCGCGCATCGTCATGGGTTTGGTGGCGGCTTTCATCGTTTGGGCTGCCATCGCCAAGCTTGACGAACTGGCCGTTTGCGATGGCGAGATCATTCCCGCCGGCCGCGTCAAGGTCATCCAGCATCTGGAAGGCGGGGTGGTTCGTGAAATCTACGTTCAGGACGGCGACGTGGTCAAAGAGGGGCAACCCTTGATGCTGCTGGAACTGCCGACCACGGCCATGAATCGGGATGAATTGCAAGTGCGCCTGGACGGATTGGTGTTGCAGAGGGCGCGTCTGCTGTCCGAGGTGAACGGAACGGATTTGATCTTTCCCGGAGATGAATCCGCGCGCCAGCCCCAATTGGTCTCGGCCGAGACCAGGTCCTATCTGGCCAGACGGGCGGCCTTGCAATCCTCGTTGGACGTTATCAAGAATCAGATGGAGCAGCGCCGTCTGGAAGTCATCGAACTTGAAACTAAGCAGCGTGCGACCTCCAACAATCTGCGTCTGGTGCGCCAACGGCTGGAAATGTCGGCCGATTTGTTGAAATCCGGTTTGATGCCCAAAATGGAGCATGTGCAATTGGAAGGTCAGGTCGAGGATTTGGAAGGCCAATTGTCTTCGGTCAAGGCGTCGATTCCCAGGGCCGAGGCGGCCCTAGGCGAAGCGAAACAGCGCGTGGACGAAGAACGGACCAAATTCCTGCGGCAGGCCCAGGCCGATCTTGCCACCGCCGAGTTGGACATCGCTCGCAGCCGACAGCTTTTGTCCCAGGCATCGGATCAACAGATACGCGCCCAGATCACCAGCCCCACCGACGGCATCGTCAAGAACCTGCACGTCAACACCTTGGGCGGCGTGGTCAGGGGCGGCGACCCGATCATGGAAGTGGTGCCCATGCACGAGAAACTACAGGTCGAAGCCAAGCTGTCGCCCACCGACCGCGGCTACGTGATGGTGGGGCAAAAGGCCACGGTAAAGGTCAGCGCCTACGATTACACCACCTATGGCGGGCTGGACGGCAGAGTGATTCTGGTGGCGGCCGACACCACCACCGTCGCGGACAAACCGCCCTATTACCGGGTGCTGGTCGAAACCGACCGGGCATGGCTTGGCGAGGAAGAAGAAAAGCGCGTCATCACTTCGGGGATGCAGGCCACCGTGGAAATCTATACCGGCAGCCGCTCGATCCTGCATTATCTGTTGAAGCCGGTCCTGAAGCTGAAACACGAAGCCTTCCACGAGCGGTAACCGGTATTCCCGCCTGTGCGCGGGAGTGTATCAAACGTGGCTGACGCCCATATTGTGCTCGACCAGCACCTGCACATGGGAATTGTTGCTGTTGGTGTAAACCGTATAGCTGTCGGCATGACCGTCGGGCGTAGTGACGGTCTGGGTGGTTCCGGTCGTGCTCCAGCCGCTGTCGGTAAAGGTGACATGCTCGTTGGTCAGTCCCATCACATAAAGCGATCCCACCGAGGTCGAGGAATTTAGGTTCGGCTGGGTCATCGCCTGTACATGGGCGGTGTCCAGGGTGACGGTGGCCCCAGTAATCCGAGACAGGTCGATTTCCTGAATGTTCTCGACCAGCCCGGGAAGAACCGAGCTTAGATCCATTGTGGTGTTGCTTGTGCCGGTCGGCTGCCACACCAGTTTGTTGAAGCCGCCGCCGCCGCCGTCGATGAAGTGGAAATTGGTGTTGGCGATCGAAATGGTGGTGTTCGACTGCCCGATCAGCACGTCGCCGCTGCCGCTGCCGATCAAGGTTTCGCCGTCTTGCCCGGCGATCAGATACTGACCGGTCAGGATGTTTAGGGCGCCGAAGCCTAAATTTCCGCCGGTCGTTTCGCGCGTCAGGGTCAGTCCGGTCGAACTGAAAATTGGGTCCAAAACATAGGTTTCGTTGGAAGGATCGTACAAGCCCTCGATGGTTTGGAACGACCCTAGCAGAGTTCCTTCGAGCACAGGAATGGGGGATGACGCGATGAAGGCGGGGCTGGAATCGATCATCACATCCAGGGTGCCGCCAAGCGTCAGCGAGCCCGAGACAACGTCCAACTGATCGTAGCCGACGCTGCCCGCGTGCAGAATCAACTCGGACGATGTTCCCAATTCGACGTTGCCGCCCGAGATCGTGAGCATCGAGGCGGATGCTTCCGCGCCTTGGCCGACCTCGATGGTGCCGTTGGAATAAAGCGACGCACCGGTCAAATAAATGGTCGGATTGACGCCGCCGGAAATGGCGCCCTCGATCAGTCCGGTATTGGTCATCTGCGTATAATAATGCGCGTCCGTATCCGTGACGCCCAATGAGCCGCCGGACAGGTCGATGGTTCCTTCGTTGGTGAACGCGCCGACGACCCACAATCCCACATGCCCCGTCGAAGATGCGGAGATGATCCCGGTTTCGGCATTGTCGATGACGGGGGCGGTGACGTACATGTATCCGCCGTCGGACGAAATGGTGCCGGAATTGACGACCGAAACGAGGTCGGTAAGGGAGTCCGTCATCGCACCGGATTCGCTAATCGTTCCAGCGTTGGTCAGGGTGTTGCCCAGAGTGACGGTTTCTCCGGTAGTGGAAAATGCGAGCACGCCTTGGGAACCGTTGACGAACGTCGGGTCGATTTCCAAGGTGGACGCCGAAAAGGTGAAAAGTCCGTCATTGAGGATGGCGCCTGATCCGTAAATGTTGACGCCATCAGTGAACCCGTTGGTGTTGCCGACGGTGCCGATAAAGTCGAGGTTGCCGTTCACGGTGAAGGCTTGCGAAGAATCGGTAAAGGCGTTGGCGATTTCGACGGTGCCCAAACCGGCGATGGTGCCGCCGGCAATGCCGAAGTATCCGTTGTCGATCACGGTGGCTCCGGCGGCGACAGACAAAACCCCGGACGGATCGACGTACAGGCCGCTGCCGACATCCACATAGGATGTGGCCCCCAGAGCCAATGTCCCGTGACTGATCTCCATATCGGAGGAGGAGGAGACGCTGGCTCCCAGGATGGTGGCCGACAAGCCGGTGTCGAAGATTACCCACGAGCTGCCTGAAATGGCGATTTCGTCGAACGCCCCGGCGCCGGACAAGGTGGAGTTGGCGCTCCAATAGACAGTGCCGCCGCTGCTGATGCTGTAATCGTGCTGGGCCGAGATCAGCGCGATGGTGTCGGTGGTCGTTCCGCCCGTACCGGTGGCGTTGACGATAAGATTCTCGGTGCCGTACCAGATCGTGCCGTTGGCAATGGGATTGAAGGTGATGGTTCCGGCGCTGTTGATCGAGGCGGTTCCGTAGGTGGGTTGGACCACGCTGTAGGTTACCGCGTTGCCCGCCAAATCCATCGCCGCGATTTGGCCGCCAGCCGTGACCGCCGCCCCGCCGACCGCCAGGATCGTCTGTTGTCCGTCGAACGACACGCCGGACAGGGCCAGGGCATTGGTGCTGTGATTGGCTAGGTTCAGAACTTCCTTTTGGCTGCCGCCGCCGAAGGTCGATCCCATCACGAAATCGGCGGCAAGGTTCGAATCGCTTAAGGAAATGCCGGTTGCGTCGGCGGCGATTTGCGTCAGCGAGCGCGCATTGTTCCAGAACGCCACCTGGGCGATTTGACCGATGAACGCACCATTGAAGGACGTGCTGCTAGCCCAAGCCGCGCCGATCGAGGTGTTGCCGGAAGCGGTGGCCGCGGTGGGGGAAGAGCTAAACGAATATTGCACGCCGTTGACATAAACGCTCCAGGCCCCGGCGTTGTTGACCAGCGCGACCTGTTCCCATTGCCCGGCGGTCAGCGTGGCCGTGGACGTGGCGAAGGTTACGCGGCCCGCCAACAAGCTTAACGCGCCGGTCGCGGTGACTTGCAACCCGTAACCGGAATAAGACGAATCGCCGTTATAGAAAATAAATCCGGCGGTTCCTGAATTGGTCCAATTCACCGTGGCCTCGACGGTAATGTTGGTGACCTGGGCGGAAACGGTGGACGTGCTGGCATAGGAATTGCCCAGGAAGTTGGCGGCGGCGACGACCGGAGCGGGGTCGGTAACGGTGATGGCGGCGGTGAACGAACCCAGCGGCATTTGCAGTTCGCCGCCTGATGCGAGCGTTTCGCTTAGGGTGTCGGTTCCCGCCGCGTAGCTTGCATAGGGGGTGTAGACCACCGACTGCAGGGCGCTTTCCAAACTGTCATAACTGCCGCTGATAAACACCAAGCCGGTGTCGTTGCCGGTAACGACGGCCTCGTTGCTATTGACCACGTTCAACAGCCCGTGCTGGACCGAAAGGGTCGCATAAAAATTGCCGCCGTAGACCTCGCCGGTTAGTTCCAGCCCGCCGGTCGCCAGATTGAGGGTGGTTTCGGAAGTTGCCGATACGGTGGCGTTGGGCAAGCTTGGGTTTGGGGCTACGTCGACATAGATGGTTTGGTCGGCGGCGACCGAGCCGGAATTGCCGTCGGTCAGCGCCACGGTGAAACTGTCCACACCGACAAACCCCGAATTGGACGTATAAGTATAAGCGTATTCCGCCAGCGTGGAATTGTAGGCAAGGTGCACGGCGCCATGGGTGGTGGCTGTCGATCCCACCAGACTGGCGGTGACCGTGCCCAGGCTGTCGGTGGCGGCGATGACGCCCGTAACCGCCATGCCCGATTTCGCTAAGGCGGTTATGGGCGTAACGCCGGTCTGCAATCCCGTCGTGCCCATGCCCGTCGTGCCCATGCCCATGGTCTGAATGGCGTTGATCACGTCGACGTCGATGACTTGCGACGCGGTCGCTCCGTTGCTGTCGGTGGCGGTGACGGTGAACGAATCGATCCCGCTGAAATAGCTGGTGTTGGTGTAGGTGAAAGTGCCGCCGGAGGTCAGCGTTACGGTTCCCCCATCGGCGGTGGTCAGCGATAACAGGCTGGCCGAGGACGACAGGCTCCATGAAACGTTGGTTCCGGTCGCATCGGTGGCGGTCAAACTGCCGGTAAAGCCGGTGGTGGAGTGCTCGGCGACGCCGATGGTTGTATTGGGGAAGGAGGTATAGGATTCCACGGTGGCGGCGCTGCCCAACGCAACGCTGTTGCCGTTGCCCGAGGCGTCATTGAGATACCCGCTGTTGTTGGTGTTCATCGGCAGATAGGCGACCAGATTGGATGCGGAAATTCCCGCCGCGCTCGGCGAAGCCGCCACCATCAGCGAATCGACCTGAGCCAGACTGAGCGAGGTGTTTATGATGCTGACCTGCGCCATGTCGCCGACGTAATAGGCGCTGGAAATAGGCATGCCGCCCAAGTCGAAGTAAGTGGAACCGAGGGTGAGCGTAGATAGGGCGCTCGTGGCGGAAAGAGCGCCGTCAACGTAAAGCGATATGGTGCTTCCGCTATAGGTCGCGGCGATGTAATGCCACTGTCCATCATTCACGTTGGTTAACGAGATCGCACTGTCGCCGCCGGTGTCTTGGGCTTCCAGCCTCCCATTATACAATAGCAGATCAATGCCTTGGCCGATGTCGCCAATGAAATTCAAGTATCCCGCAGACGTTTCTGTCGTTCTGATCCACTCGCCGATGGTGTACGCGCTGTTCAGATTCAGGCTTGCGATCAACGTGCTGGGAGAGGCCAACGCAATCGGTCCGGTTCCGTTAAAAGTCGTATAGCCGGTGGAGTAGGGGGTCGCGGTGATGACGCCAATGGTCGAGATCGGACTGATCACGGCGACGGCGACGGTGTCCCGTATGGTGGTGAAGGTGGTGGCGTCGTAGACGTTAATGGAGAAGGCGTCGCCGCCCACATAGCCGAGAGTGGGGGTATAGGTGTAAAAAACGTCGCCGGCCAGGGTCAAGGTCCCGTGCATGGGCATGTCGGCGACGGAATAGCTAAGCGTGTCGGCATTGGGGTTGGTGACGGTGACGGTGCCGGACGTTGAGAAAGTGTCGGCCGAGCCGATATTTTCCATGGCGGGTACGCCGCTGCTGAAAACGGGCGCGGCGGTATAAGTCACGGTCGGCGCGGCGCCCGCGATCGTTCCGGTGTCGGTGGCGCCAAAGGCGCTGTCGACGATGGTTTGCGAGGTGGTGCTGTACCCATCCAACCGGTACAGACTAACCAGACCCCATTCGCTGCCCGTCAGGGTGGTATCCATCGCGGTCTGGACGGCGGTGGTGTTTTGCTTGTAGCCCCAGACGCCGACATCGGCGATCTCGCCGACAAGTCCGCTGCCGATGGTCATCGGCGCCGATGCGGCGATGCTTATCGATGCGGCCGTGCCGCTAAGCGTGGTGCTGAGTTTGTTGCCGTCTTCCAGCAATGTGATGGTCCCGGCGGGGTTGACGGCGGCGGTGAAGTAATGCCACAGGCCATCGGTGACGGCGGCGGTCGAGGTGACGGTCTGGCCGCCCTCGGTGGCCACCAACTGGCCGCTGCCGTTGATCGACAGGGCGACGCCCGCGCCGGCCACCGTGGTGGTGCCGACGCTGACGATCGTGCCGACCGTGGTGGAATTGTCGGGAAGCAGAACCCAGGCCGAAACGGTGGCGGCGGTCATGGCCACCGAGTTGTTGATGGTTCCGACAGTGATGGAATCGCTTCCCGTAAAGGTGAGTGCCGCGGGCGGCAGCAACTGCAACGACGGAGCCCCGCCCAAATTGCCGCCCAAAATCAGAGTGTTTTCATGGCCGCTAAGATCGGTAAGTTCGGTCTGTCCGGTGGGTATGCTGGCGGTCGGCTGGGTCCAGGTCGCGTAAAGCCCCAATTGTCCCATCGAAGCAATCAAGGAATATGCCGGAAAGTTCAAATTTTGGGGCGAGGCGATCATCCAGGCGGGCAAGGCGGTGGTCCACAAGCTGCCCGACGCCGTTTGGCCATGAAAGGCCGTGGCGGTGTCCATGGCGGTTCCGGCGCCGTTCAACTGTCCGCCGATGGTGAACGGATAGGGATTGTCGATATTGGCGGCATAACCCGCATCGGCGCTGCCCGCGGCGACCCCGTTCACATACAGGGTATAAACCGAGCCCGAGCGTGTTACCGCCACATGCGCCCATTGGTCGACGGTAAGGGCGGTGGAATCCTGAATATCGATCGGGTGCGCGGCGTTGTTGGGATCGGTCAGGATGAAGGTGACCTTGCCGTTGATCAATTCGGTGACGAAGCCCACCTGGGTGGCGTTGCCGACGGCGTTCTCGGCGTTGATTACTTGGGTGCCGCCGATGGTGCTGGGATTGACCCAGCCTTCGATGCTGAAATCGCCGACGCCGACATTGAATCCGCCGTTAAGGCTGGCGATTTGCGAACCGTTGTAGGACAACGCGCCGGTTAACGGTATGCCTTGATTGTCAATGGTGATGTCGGGGTTTACCGTGACCGTTTCGACATAAAGGGTGCCGCTGTTGGTCAGGGTAAAGGTATCCACGCCGGTAAATCCGGTTCTGATGTTGTAGACCGGGTCGCTGGAGCCGTCGATGGTTATGAAACCGCCCAGGGGCTGGTTGCCCGTCAAGGTGAATCCCGACAACGCCCCAAAAGCGAAGGCGGTGTTGCTTTGCGTAACCGTGATCGTTGTTGAATTGTCGGAAACCGTGGTGCTGGGGGCGGGGTTGACCGTGACGCCGAAATCCTGCGACACCACCGGATTCGAAACGCCGTTACCCAAGGACGTGTCCTGGAGGGTGGTGGCGATGGTGTCGGTGCCGTCGTAGCCGGGATTGCTGACGTAAGACAAGTCGCTGAGTTCGGCGTTAAGGGTCGCGGCGGTGCCGGTCAGGCTGAAGCTGTTGCCCAGCGCCGTGGACGTCTGCATGGCGACCGAAGCGCTTTCGATGGTCAGGCTGCCGCCAATGAAGGAGTTGCTGTCGCTATTGAAGCCGTAAATCTGGAAGCCGTAAGTCTCGCCCGCCGTCACGCTTAGGGTGGTTGTTCCGGAAAAAGTGAAATTCCCGAAAACGTTGCTAATGTTGGGCGTGACCAAGGCGGTGCCGTCGACGACGCCGTTTTCGATCAGAGTAAGCCCGGCGGTTGCTCCGGACCAGGCGTTGTCGCCGGAAAAATTCCACACCAGCACCTGGGTGCCGGTCAGCGTCGCCGTGGTGGTGTAATTGAAGGTACTGGCCGCGAGGCCGCCGTTAAGGCTGGAATTAGCGGCGTAAATCAGTTCCAACCCGTTGGCGGTGGCGCTAACCGATTGCGACGAGGACGTAATAAAGGCGCCCAGCGCCAAGCTGGTGGTCCAAACGGTCGTCGGGACGTAGTTGGTGGCGAACGAGCCGTGTCCGGCTTGGCCGGTCAGGGTGTAGGTGTCGCCGGGATTGTAAGTTCCGGTGGGATCGGCCAGGGAATAGTTCAGATTGACGGCGGTCGCGGTGGTGGTGCCGTGGGTCGCGCCGACGATCTGCTCGTTAACTTCCCTTTGGCGCCCGACGGCAAGGTTCGAAGAAACCAACAGCGTGACCGTATCGCCGGTATAAACCCCGCTGCCCATCCCGGTATAAGCGGTAAATCCGTTGACGCTGGCTCCTTCGGTCCAAATTCCGTCCAGCGTCAAGGTGTCGGAATCGTTTCCTTGGATCACCAAATTGGCGTTGCCCTTCGTGACGCCGTAACCAAGATTGGCGGCAATGGCGTCGTTGACGTCGGTGATCAGATTGGTGACGGATTGATTGTTCAAATCGATGGTGTCGATGGCGGACAAATGCGTTCCGCCGATGCCGATCATCGAATAGGTAGACGATTCCCCGCCGTGGTTGGACGTATCGAATTCAAGGGTACTAATACTGGCCCCGCCGTAGACGAAAGCGCCGTCGCTGGCGCCGACGACGAACGAGACATGGACGCCGGCGATGGTCCCGCCGCTCAGCACGTCGGCGCCGCCGCCGCCATAGATGGTGACGTTGGCTCCGGCGGCGAAGTTGGCCACGGCGATGGTGTCGGCATAGCCCGAACCGACCACCGTGGTGACGCCCAACAGGGTGTCGGTGCCGTAAAGTCCCGCCGCGCCCTTGACGGCAATATCGGTGGACAACGTGCCCAGTGTCATGGTGACCGGACCGCCGATATTCTCGTAGGTTACTGTGTTGCCGCCCAGCCCGGACGCGCCGTTGTAAATGTCGTTTCCGGCGGAGGCCTCGAAGGTCATTTGCCCGGCGCCCAGGGTAAAGCTGTCGTTGCCGCTGGTGCCGCCGATCTTGTCGATGGCGAAAAGCGTATCGTTATAGGTGGTGACGCCGTTGGTCAGCGCGACCGCTCCCACCGGATTGCCGTCGGCCGAGAAATCCTCGCTGTACATATTGATGCCGTCGGACCACGACAGGACGAAGTTGCCGTTGCTAAGCGCGGCGATGCGCCCGGCGCTAAGCGTGCTTGCCGATGGCGCCACGACCTCGAACGCTTGCGATGCCGGGTTTCCGGAAGAATCGAATACTTCGGCGTACAGGCCCTTGGTGCCGCCGCCCCAGTCCATGACATAGCCGCCGCCGGTAAGTTCGCGGATCGACATGTTCGAGGCCGGTATGCTTGTGAAGATAAACTGACTGTTGGTAACGGTGCGGGAACTGTTAACCGTATCGATAAGGTAGCTGTTATTGGCGGCGTCAAAACCGCCCAGCAAAAGTCCACTGCCATTTTCGGTAATTCGCACCTTGGTTAGGTTTATCCCGCCGTCCAAGGCGCTGACGGTTTCGATGAGGCCGCTCTCTTCGATGTAATAGATGCCGTTGTCGGCCCAGGTGACGACCATGCTGCCGTTGGACAGGACCGCTTCGCGGACATCGGTCAAGGTATGACTGGTGGCGGCGGTGGCGAAGGTGGTGACGGCGCCGCCGCTGGTCGCGCCGACGGCCACGGTTTCCTGGTAGATATTTGCGCCGTCGCTCCAGATCACGGCGACCGAGCCGGTGCTGAGCGGGGTGGACCACAATCCAGACGACAGCGCCACCGACGAGGACACGGTCGCGGTGGTGATGGTGATGCTGCTGCCCAGTTCGACGGTCAGCGCTTCCAGGCTAAGGGTGCCGGTGGGGGTGGGGCTGCTTTCGACGATGACTTCAAAACCGGTGCCGGAGGTAAGGGCAAACCCGGCTTGCGCCGAAACGTAGGCGCTGCCGGCGATGCCGATCGAGGCAAGGTTGGTTACGCCGCCGATCGCCACATCCGCGGCATTGTATTGCTGTCCCACCAAGTAGCCCAGATGGGCGTCGTACCAAACGTCTTCGTAGCCGCCGCCGGCCAGATTGATCACCGAAGGCGTAGTGACGCTGCCCGTGGTAGTATAGCTGGTGGGCTGGGATGGGGCCTGGGCTTTGTAGGCGATGGCGTAGCCCGTTCCGGCCTCGACGTATTCGGCTTTGCCGCCTTGGTAATTGCTGCCCAAAAAGGCGTTGTAGCCGGTAACGGCCTGGTTGCCGCCGCCCAAGAAGAATTGGTCGCTGCCGGTGCCGCTGTTCACCACGGCTTCGCCCAGATTGGCCAGGATCATCTGGTCGCCGGTGGTGCCGGACAATGTTCCGGGGACGATGCCGTCGGCCGCGCCGACGATGGACTCGTAGTTGCTTCCGTTGCTGATGATCTCGGAAATGCCGGATTTGTTGGCCGTCGAGAACTGGTTGTCGAGGATCATCTGCCCGCCGCCGCCGCCCGCCGTCAATTGGAGGATGGCGTAATCGCCGTATTGATAGGCCCCCATGAAACCGCCGGGATTCATGCTGGAAACCACCAAGGTGCCGGTTTGCCCCGCTTCGTTCAGGTAGATGGTTCCCCCGTCCGATACGCCGGTGTCGAAGGTGTCGTTGCCGGTGCCGACGACCTGCTCCAGCGTATTGGATGCGACGCTGCTTAACGCGAACGAGTGAAGGCTTACCGTGGCGGTTGGAATGACGACGGAAATCGAAACGGTTTGCAGGGCCGAGAATTTCTGCAGATTGGCGCTTAGACCCATGCCATACGAATCCAGCGATTCAAGGGTGAAGCTGTCGCCAAAAGCGTTCTTGGAACTGGCCGTGTAATTCAATTCGCCCAGCAGACCGGCCGCGATCAGCTCACCGGCCGAGACCGCCGCGCCATTCAAGGTCAAGGCGCCTTGGGTGGGAAGCGACATGATTTCCACTTCGCCCAGCGAAGTGCTGTCCGGCGAGACGTAAGCCCCGGCGATCGTCGAGCTTAAATTGCCGACGCCGCCCAAGGCGACCGATGCGGACATCGCCGTTAAGGTGGATCCGGTTTCGACCTGCTGGACGGTGATGGTGATTTGGCCGCTGGCGGTGGTCGACAATGTTTGCGTCGTTCCCGAGACGGCGATGGTGGCGACGTCCACCGCCGACAGGGTAATGGTGTCGGTGCCGTGGTAATACGAGGTCGGGCTGTAATACAGGGTGCCGTTGGTGACCTGTACCTGTCCGGTCGCGGCCGAGGCCGAGGCGACGGTCACCGATTGGGAGATGGCAACCCCGGAGACGTTGTAATTGGTCAGGGTCGAAACCGAGGGGGTCAGCACGAACGACGTTCCGCCCGAGTTTTCCTGCGGCTGGGTGGAGCCGGACGCCAGTCCGGTGGAGATGGTAAAGGCGTTGGCCACGGCGGTTTCGGCCGTTTGAATCGCGGCCAGTGCGGTCAACGTCGCCTGCGTCGCGGCGTTGGTCTGGTACTGGGTGTAGGCGGAACTGAGCGCCGAGGCGTTATTTTCCGCCGACAACAGCGCCTTGGCATTCAGTTGCATCAACTGATCTTCGGAAACGATGCCGAGAGTGGCGGTCCCCGACCCCTGGAATTGGACGTTGGCGTCGGTTCCGTAGTTTTGCGCGCTGATTTGATTGGCCGATGACGGCGAGGCTAGGGACGCCAGGGACGATAGGCTCGATGAGTCGCTTAGCAGCGAGGTATATTCCGTATGCAGGGTCGCGGATTCGCTGGCGATGGAACTCGACTTACCGGAGATGGTGGTCAGCAAGGCTTCCGCCTTGACGTACAACGATCCTTCCGTGGTCAGCGAACCCGCCGCGGTCAGCGTACCGCCGCTGAAATCCGCCGCGTGCGCCAGGGCGATCGAAGCGATCAGACTGGTCAACGAGGCGCTGGCGGCGTTGTAGTAACCGGTGGCGTTGGAAGCTTGCGTCGCCGCGTCCACGGCAAGACTTCCCGCATGGGTGCTGTTGGCGGCGACGACGCCGTAAATGGCGCTGATCACAAGCGAGGCGTTGGTGGAATTGCTGGCGGCGTTAAAGGCTTGGTTGTAGACGCTTTGCACGGCGTCCATCGCGGCCAAGGCCGCCGATTCGGCGGTCAGCGCCGCCGTCAAACTGGCGGACCCAGCGGTCAGAAGCGTGGCAACCGAAGTGTCGATGGTGCCGTTTAGCAACGACAACGGATTGGCCGAGGCATAGCTGGCGGCGCCGGCGACGGCGGCGCTGGCTTGGGTGACCGCGCTTTGGGCCAACGTATAGTCGGTCAGCACCCGTTGTTCGGCGATCGCCAGCGATACGGCGTCGTTCGTCGTCGAAGTGCCGTTGGCCAAATCGGTGAATATCGCCTGAGCGTATTGCTGCACCAGATTGGAAGCGGTGGTCGAGTCGTTTCCGGCGGACTGGGCGTGCAGCGCCAGACTGGCGGCGTTGTTGGTAAAGGATTGGACCGCGGCGGCGATCGACAGATTGCCCGCGGCCTTGTTCGCCAAGGTCTGCGCGGCGATCATGGAATTGTAATCGCTCAGGATTTGCGTTTCATAAGCGGTGATGTCATTGCCGTAGGTGACGACCGCCGCGTGATAGGTGGCGGTCTCGTATTCGGCCTGGGCGGCGGCCAGGGCCGAGCCCGATTGGGCCAGCAAGGCGGTGGCGGCGTAATCCACCAGGGTCTGGCTTACGTCGGAAGACAGGCTGCTGGCGGCGGAATTGGCCGATGACAGGACCGTGCTTAGTTGATTGAGCAGGCTTTGGGCGTTGGATTCCGCCGTCTGCAACTGTCCCAGGGCAGTGGCGTCGGCCGTGGTGGCGTCGGGATTGCCGTTCCAACTGTTGTACAGATGATTGATGGCGTTGTCGGCGTTGTTGGCAAGGTTGGATTGCCCATGGATCGTGGTTGACGACTGATCGTTTGATTGCCCCAAGGTGGCGGTGGCCGCTTGCGACGCTAGAACCGCGCTTTGGTAATCAAGCGCCGCCGACGCCCAGAACACCGCGCTTGACGCCAAGGAATAGGTGGATGACAGCAGACTGACGCTGGTGCGCAACGTGGAGAGCGTCGAAGCCGAAAGGGCGATGGATTGCGCTTGAGTTTGGGCGTCCTGCGCCGACTGGGCGGCGGGACCGGGACTGGTGTCGGCGGCGGCGGCGTTGTAATCGGCCAAGGCGGTCGCCAGCGAGGTCGATCCGTGGGAAAGAACGGTATTGGCAAGGCTGGTGTAGCCGTGCAGGGTATTGGTGGCGCCGCTGACCGCCGTCTGCGCCGTGTTCAAGGCGCTTGCCAGATTGGCAAGGGTCAGACTGCCCGGCACGTTGATAATCGACGCGTCGACGATTTCGATGTTGATGGTCAGTCCGGACAGCGAGACATTGCCCAGAATGGACGAATTCAGCGAACCGTAATTGGCCTGCGCGGTGGCCAGAGCCGAGCTGTCGCCGCTCAAGACGGTGTTGGCTCCGGTAATGTCGGTGTTCAATGCGGCCCGGATCGATCCGGAAACGCTGCCATCCAGCGATTGCAGCGAAACGCTGGCTTGTTTGTAAAAGCTGAATGCGGATTGCTGCATCAACGACAGCAATTGAGAGGAATTGGCTGTCGAGGCTTGGCTGGCCGCGGTCAAGTCGGCTTCCGCCGTAACGTAATCCTGTTGGATTTGGGATGCGAAAGCGGCGATCCGGTCGTATGCCAAACTTGAATCGGTCAATTGCGTCGAGGCGGCGGTGTAGACGTTGGCCAACGCCTGGGCGATGTTGGGAGGATACGCCGACAAGGTGTTCAACGCATACGAGGCCGAGGACAACGCCGACGTCGCCGTTTGTTCGTCCAGGGTCAGGCTGTTGACGGCGCTTTGGATGGCGGTAAGGTCGCCGTGCACATTGCCGGGGTTGGAAACGGCGTCGGTATTGATCTTGGCGGTTAGGCTATTGATCGTGTTGATCAAGGTTCCGGCATCGGTCAGCGCCGACTGCGCCGAACTGGCGGCGGCGGTCATGGTGTTCGAAGCGCTTTGAGCGGCGATTTCCTGGGCCACTTCCTCGGCGGTGTTGGCGGCGGCGGCCGTGGCGACGGCCGATGCTTCCGATAATTGGGCCTGAGTCAGCGCGTCCTGGGCGTTCAGGCTGGCGCTAACATAATAATTGTAAAGCTGCTCGGCCGAAGCAAGACTGGCGTTGGCTTGGTCGAGGGCGGTTTCCGCGGAACTCCAGGTGGTGTAGGCGGCGACGTATCCATCGTACCACGCGGCTTCCACCGGGGTCAGCGTGACGCCGCCGATCACGGTATTGCCGCTGCCATCGGTGGTGGCGGTCAACGCCAAGGAAATGCTGGACCAAGTCTGCGCCTCGGTCGCGGTCGGAGGCATCGATAACGTAAGACCAAAGGCGGCGTTGAGCGCACCGATCAGTTCGCCGTCGGTGGGCGATGACGAAACCGGATGACCGACCGCCGTCAGGAAATTGCCCATTGCCGATTGCAAGGCGGTCAGGTAGGTGGAATCGGCCGCCTGAGCGCTGGCCTGATCGATCAACGGCTGCAACAAGGACAGCTCTTGATTCGCGGCGTTGGTGGCCGCCGTTTGCTGGGCGGTCTCCGCCGTGGTCAAGCCGGCGTCGGCGGACAGGTAGGTGTTGTAGTCCGATACTTGGGCGACGATGATTTCGCCCGACAGCCACTTGGCTGCGGCGCCCACCCGATCCGAGGCGGCCGAGGCAATGGCCTCGGCTTCGCTTAAATAGTATTTGGCTTGGTCGTTGATGGTGGCAAGATCGTTGACGGCGCTTTGGGCAAGGGCGCTGCCGTGGGCAATTTTGACGGCTTGATCGTAATAGCTCTGGATGGAACTGGCGAAGCTGCTGACCTTGTCCGCGTCGGAAGACAGTTGGGAATACGATCCATTCTGGTAGTCCGAGATCACTTTTTGCAACGCCGAATACTCGTTCAAGGCGGTGCCCGTAGCATCGTAGCTGGTGCCGGTCGGGGTGACGCTCTGGTGGCTTACGGTCACGCCGGTGGTCGATTCTGCTTGTGTCACCAAAGTGGTGACGGCGGCCAAAGCCTCGGAGTTCTGGGTAATCTCATTGTTTATCTGGTTCTGAAAATTATTGATGACTTGGTGTATGGCCTGTAGCTGGTTTTGTTGGGCCATCATTTGGGCCTGTATTTGGCCCATCTGAGCCTGCATCTGGACCATGGCGACGGCCTTTGCCACCTGCGCGTTCAACGCGGCGGCGGAAAGCTCGGCGCCCGGAGGGGGCGCATCGGCCGCCGCCGCAACGGCCGCGGCTTTCGCGGCGCTCTGCTGCTGTTGCAACTGCTGCATCTGCTGCTGCATCTGCTGCTGCTGCTGAAAAGCCTGCGTGGCCTGTTGCAGGACGGCGGCTTCGATATGCTGGGCGGCGCCGGGCAGGGCGGCCAAGGCCGAACCGAACATCTGGCCGAATTGCTGGCTGGACATAGGCGCGGGCGGCGAGGGCGGTCCGCCCGCCGCCGACACGCTGGACGACACCCCCGGTTGGTTCAGAACCACGCCGCCGACCGACAATTCGCCGGTTCCGCCCGCTTCGGCGATCAGGCCGGCCGTGGTCGCGCCGTCGCCGCCGACACTGATGCCGCCCGCCGTGCCACGGATGCCGATATTGGTGACTGGAGTCTGAAAATTGAAAGCGTCCGGATTGGTTTTGGAGATTTGGCCGGAAACGAAAGTGACCGCGCCTTTCATCACCTCGACGGTGGCGTTGCCGCCATTGCCCGAGGGGTCGTAGATCATATCGTCCAGAACCATGCGGCTGCCTTCGCCAAGCGACAGGGCGCTGCCGTCGGCCATGGTCAAACCGGTGCTGGACCCGACGGATGTATTGATCTGATCGCTTTGATAAACCGCGTCGCCTTTTCGAAGAGTCCCGGCGGTCCCATCGGCGTGCTTAACTCTGACTTCGCCCGATGCGCTTTCCACCTTGCCGATCGGGGCCCCCAACACGTTGTTGTCGCCGCCCGCTTGGGCGTATTGACCCGGAGCCAGTGGCCCCGCCAGGGTGGTGGCCAAATGGGCGTTGACGGTTGCGCCGTTGTCGGAAGCGACCAAGTCGGGCGGCGAGTCGGTCTCGAAATACCCCTTAAGAACGATCTCGCGCCCATCCTTGCCGAGCAAAACCAGATCGTCCCCATGCCGCTGGTAATCGGCGCCAAGCAAAAATCGGGCGTCCGCCACTTGGATCGGGGACGCTTGGTTGCCGGTTTGGACGATGATCGGGGCGGTTTGGGCATACGACTCCGCTTTCGGCGTCGCTTTATGCGGGCTGATCGGACTGTGTTCGTCTATCGAACTTACCTGATCCTTTGGCGCCACGGCCAGCCCCCCCCTTCGATTATGAGAGCAATGTGCACAATACCATTATAGGGAGCCCCCTACAAACAGGTATCAACATTAGGATTGTTTTCCAAGGGCTTCCACGACCTGGGTCAAAGATTGGGCGACGGCGTACAAAACACGTTCCCAGCCTTCGCCGGATTTGCGACGGAACAGCGTGAAATTGTTGTACCAGGGCGTGGTTTCGCCATCCATCCGCCAGCGGAAATCCGGGACCATGGGCAGTAACATCCAAACCGGCTTACCCATGGCTCCGGCCAAATGGGCGACCGAGGTATCCACCGCGATCAGCAGATCCAACTGGGCGACAACGGCGGCGGTGTCGGCAAAATCAGCGCAGCGATTGCCCGCATCCACCATCAGTTCGGGCGGTGGACGACCGATGCGCGGCGCCACCTCGCCTTTTTGCAGACTGACGAATTCCACGTCGGGGATGTTCAGTATGGGAATCAGCAATTGAGCGGGCATGGACCGGTTCCAGTCGTCGCCGTGGGTGGGGCGTCCGGCCCATACCACGCCCACGCGCAATTTCTTGGTCTTCGGCCCCAGGTCGAACCCGGCGCCCGGCGGAGCGAAAAGGTAAGGCCGTTCCGGTTTGATCGGATCGATTCCCACTTTCAATATGCCCGGAACGCTCAACAAGGTTAGCCCGGCATCGAAAACCGGCGGAGGACAGCCTTCCGGAAGCACCTCGTCGAGACCTGAGACGGTTTTCATTACCCGTACCAGTTCGGGCTGGCAAATCAGGATCACCCGCTTGGCCAATTTTTTCAGTTCAGGCACGTAACGGATGAACTGGATGGTGTCGCCGAATCCCTGTTCGGCTTGCAGCAGCAAAGTGCCGTTTGGCAACGGCTGCCCGCTCCACGGTTTTTCCCTTAGATAGGGCGGGAAAGCCGGATGCTCGCGCCATCGCCATTCATATTCCTTCCAGCCTTCCTCGTAACGTTCCAGCAGCAGCAGGGTCAGCGCCAGATTGGTGTGGAACTTGGCGGATTGGGGAGATGCCGCGATAGCCTCCCGATAGAAGGCTACCGATTCCTCCATCTTGCCCTGACGATGCATGGCGTTGGCAAGGTTGCTGAGAGTAGCTGCGTTGCCAGGTTTCAGCGCCAGCGCCTGCCGATGACACGATTCGGCCATGCGGGCATTGCCTCTGGACAGCAAGGAATTGCCAAGGTTGTCCCATGCGGTCCAGCTTTCCGGCTGGACCAGGACGGCGGCTCTTAGCAAGGTGATGGCTTCGGCCTTGCGTCCCGCGCCATCCATGGCGACGCCAAAATTGTTGAGCGCATCGCCGGTCGACGGATCGCCCTTGGTCGCGATCGGGAAGGCTTTAAGAGCGTCGGCATGTTTGCCCAGCCGAATCAACGCCATGGCCATGGCCAGATGGGCTGGCGCGTCATTGGGCAATGCCTTGACGGCTTTCAGCAGATGGTTGGCGCCGTCCAGATTCTGGCCAAGGTCCAACAGCAAACGCCCCAGATTGAGCGAAGCGGGGGCATGATCGGGTTGAAGTTCCAAGGCCTTGCCGTAACTGGCGACGGCATCCTGATGCTGGTTCAAACGCACCTGGATTTCACCCAGGACCATATGGGCGTCGGCGGATTGGGGAGCCAGGGCCAGGGCCTTGTCGATCAGCGCTCTTGCCTCTTCCAACCGACTGGTTCGGTTTAATAATTGGGCCAATCGCGTCAACGCTCCCCAGTGATCGGGGGCAAGGTCGATCAAATCGCGCAACAGTTTCTCGTCGCTTAGCAGTTCTACCCCGCGCATCGACGAGGCGCGTAAACTGGACGGTAGCGGATCGTTCACTGTTTTTTGCCTTTCACTGATCCCGTGATTTCAAAAAAGTTTTCGGGCGACCCTGATCCCCAACGTATAGCTCCATTGCGCCGCGTCGAATCTGGCCCGCGCCGAATTTTTCGCCATCGGCGGCAGATAGTACCATGCTCCTCCCCGGATGACGCGATACTTGCAGGGTTCTTCCGGTTGCGCTCGCGCGGCTTTGTCCTGCAAGACCGTCCAGCAATCTGACGTCCATTCCCACACATTGCCGTTCATGTCGTAAAGACCGAATGGGTTGGGCGCGAATGATGCGACCGGCGCGGTGGATTGACCGTCCCATCGGCTTCCGCATTTGCGGCAATTGGCGTGGTTGGTTCCGACCTCGTCGCCCCACGGGTAATCGGTTTTGGTTCCGGCGCGAGCCGCGTATTCCCAAATCCGTTCCGAAGGCAGCACATAGGAATTCCCGGTTCGTTTCGACAGCCATTGCGCGTAAGCCGTGGCGTTTTCCCAAGATACGTTGATGATCGGGCGTTGTCCCTTGCCCCAACCGTGGTCGTCCTGGCCGCCGGGACATGCTTTGGCGGCGACGCATGACTGCCATTGATCGAAAGTGATTTCGGTCTGGCTGAACGCCCAGCGACCTTCGATGTCGGGGCTTTCGGGCAGCGCAACCATTTTGGGGCATTCGGGACAGTCTTGAAAGGCTGAGGGTGTTTTGGCGGACGAAGCGGCGGGAATTAACAGCAGTATCAGAAAAAGAAGGGCGGTCGGCACTTGACGGTCACCGAATCAAATCTTCGACATACTGACTTAGGAAGGGGGCGTTATGATGCTGCTCTTTTGCGCTGCGACCGAAATTGGTCACAAGGTTCTGCATGTAATCCGGCCCGCATGCCCGGAAGGAGAAGGCTGCTTTGATCGCCAGGAATTCGCCGACGTAATCGGGAAGTTTGGCCGACCACTTCAGAATGCAGTCGCGCAAAGCGCCGTCGCGAGCGCGTTCCTGCCTTCCCGTGGGGCTGAATTCCTGCTGAGCCATGTTTTGAATTTCTCGCCAGCTTTTGGCGATGCCTTCGGGATCGTAACGGATAAGATCCATCATCAAACGGACGTGTTCAAGACTGGGCGGTGCGTAATTGCATTTGGTGGCGTCTTCCTTGAACAGGCTCCATACGCTGTTGGCGCCGCCCTTATCCTCGGATTTCGCGGCGTTCCAGACCAAATCCCAATTGTGCAGGATTGGATTGTTGATCTCGCTGCTTTGAATGATTTCGACCAGTTGTTCGCCGCCCACTTCCGGCCAATTGTAGGCATTGGCCAGGGCCTTGATTTGACGGGAATCGCGCATTTGCGGAAGAATGAACCGCCGCATGGCGTCTTCCATGGTCGGGATGAATTCGGGCGCGACGACAAACGGGACGCGCGCGCGCGCTAGGGGGCCGCTGGCGTCGGAGGGGATGCGCAACAGGTCCAGGATTTTACGGATGTGACCGCACAAGGTGTCGTCGAACAGCACCGAAAAGTCGACGTGCTGGGCTTTGTGCGTCTTCTCCGCCGTCCCGCCGGGTTTGCTGGCCGACGACAGGGCGATCATGTTGCCTTGGATGGGGAATAACGGGGGGGCATCCCGGAACGGCGCCGAGAAACGTTTGGTCTTGGGTGGCGTCGGCGGAAGGCGCCGGGACAACAGGTGTTCGAAATCGATCTGAGCTTTCTCGGCTTCGTTCAGCTTCTTGTTGGGCGCGGGGGCGTTGCCCAGAACCGTTGTGATCAAATTCAACAATACGCCATGATCCCCGGGGTCGCGGTTGCCCGGCGGGGGAAGCAGAGGTTCCAGGTCCTTGTCCATGGCGGTCAGCAATTTTATGCGTTCCGTCCGTTCAACGGCCATGGTCAGAATGATGTTGAAGACGACGTTCAACTGGTGCTCGGTCGCCCATTTCAGCGCTTCGGGATCGCTTAAGGTCATGCGCCGCAAAAGCAGAATTTGCGGCAAGTCAAGACCTCGCGTCGCTTCGACGAGGCTGGCGACCTTGGCATCAAAGGCGGAAGACAGGTTTTTCTGTTTCATGGGCCTAGCCCCGTCTCCCATCATGGCGTTCAAATGTGCTGTTCCTTGTCCAACGCTTCACGCTTGATGTCCATAGGCGACTTACAAAATGGTTATATGCACAATCATGCGGTAGGCCGATGAAGGAATAATTAAACATTCTTTCTTATTCGATCGCTACGATCCGGCCGTGGAATTGGCAGTCGGGCATGACCAAAGGCACGAAAAGGTCGGCGACTTGCTCGGGTTGACGTAGCGAAGCGGGAGCTTCGCCGGGAAAGGCTCGCGCTCGAAGACGCGTGGCGGTGGGAACGGGGGCGATCAAATTGACTTTGATTCTGGTGATCGATCCGATTTCCGCCGCCCAAGTCAGCACCAAGGTCTCCAAGGCGGCTTTGCTGGCGGCGTAAGCCCCCCAGAACGGGGTGTTCTTCCGGGCGACGGGATCGGTTACGAACAGGGCGCGTCCGGCATCGCTTCGGCGCAAAAGGGGGTCGAACGCGTTGATCAGGCGCCAGTTGGCGGTGACGTTGACGGCGAATATCCGTTCCAGCGTTTGGGGGCCGCCGTGGCCTACCGGTGTCAGGTCGCCGCCCAAGGTTCCGGCGTTGCCAACCAGAATGTCCAGTTTCCCGTACCGTTCGGCGACGGCCGCGGCGATCCGCTCGATCGTGTCGGGTTGCGTCAAGTCCTCGGGAACCAGAATGGCCTTGCCGCCGTCGGCGGCGATGGCATCGTCCAATTCCTCCAGGGCGCCCTGGGTTCTGGCGACGCAAACGACATGCGCGCCCAACGCGGCCAGCCGCAGGGCCGCGGCGCGGCCGATCCCGCGCGACGCGCCGGTGATCAGGGCGACCCGGTCTTGCAGGATCTTGCTCAATGGGAATCCTCGGTCAGCAGGGAAAGTTGGGTGCCGTCGCGCACGCCTTCCAGATAATCGGTGGGTGGAAACGGGTAGTCGCCGGTAAAACAGGCGTCGCAGAAGTGCGGCGTCTTGGGATCGCGGCCGGTTTTTCCCACCGCCCGGTAAAGACCGTCGATGGAAATGAAGGCCAGTGAATCGACGCCGATCAATTTGGCCATTCCGGCAACGTCGTATTGGTAAGCCAGCAATTGTTCGCGTTCGGGAGTGTCGATGCCGAAATAGCAGGAATGAGTGGTGGGCGGCGAGGAAATGCGCATATGCACCTCGGTCGCCCCCGCTTGACGAACCATCTCGACGATCTTGCGCGACGTGGTGCCGCGCACGATCGAATCGTCGACCAGGATCACCCGCTTGCCTTCCAGCATACGGCGGTTGGCGTTGTGCTTCATTTTAACGCCCGCGTGACGGATGCCGTCGGTGGGCTGGATAAAGGTGCGGCCCACATAGTGATTGCGGATAATCCCCAAATCGAAGGGCAAACCGGCTTGGTTCGCGTATCCCAGGGCCGCGGGAACCCCCGAATCGGGCACGGGGACGACCACGTCGGCATCGACCGGCGTTTCAATGGCCAATTGGGCGCCGATGCGTTTGCGCACTTCATAGACGCAGTGACCGTCGGCGATGGAATCGGGCCGCGCGAAATAGATGTACTCGAAGATGCAGAAGCGGCTTTGCGTTGGCGCGAACGGTTTGATCGAGCGGATGCCCGAGGAGGTCAGGCAGACGATTTCGCCCGGTTCCACATCGCGGATGAATTCGGCGCCGATGATGTCTAGCGCGCAGGATTCCGACGCCAGACACCAAGATCCGTCGACCTTGCCGATGACCAGCGGGCGGATGCCCATGGGGTCGCGCACTCCGTAGACCGCTTCCTTGGTCATCACCACCAGGGAATAGGCCCCGTCGACTTGTTTTAGGGCGTCGATCATGCGGTCCTCGACGCTGGAATACAGGCTGATGGCGATCAGGTGGATGATGACCTCGGTATCTGTGGTCGAGGAAAACAGGCACCCCCGCCGCACCAATTGCCGCCGGATCGACATGGCGTTGGTCAGATTGCCGTTATGGCCCAGGGCCAAACCGCCGAAGGCCATTTCGGCGAACAGCGGCTGGACGTTGCGCAGCAAGGTGTCGCCGGTGGTGGAATAACGCACATGTCCCACCGCCCGATCGCCTTTCAAGCGGTCGATGACGTCGGCGTTGGCGAAATGGTCCGCCACATGCCCCAAGCCGTGGTGTTGATGGAAATGCAAGCCGTCATAGGACACCATGCCCGCCGCTTCCTGTCCGCGATGTTGAAGGGCGTGCAGCCCCAGGGCGGTCAAGGCCGAAGCCTGCGGATGTCCGAAAATGCCAAAAACGCCGCACTCTTCGTGCAATGCGTCGTCCTGTGTGGAATTCATAATCGCCTCGGTCATTGGGTGTTCTTGAACAGACGGTCCATCTCGCGCCTTTCATCCTTTTCGTAGCCTTTGGTTTTTGCGGCTTGCTCGGGCAAAGGAGCCGATGGCTTGGGGGTCTCCAAAGTCTCGACCGTCGCCTTTTCGACCGCCTCCAATTGGGCCGCGCCGCGTTTGCCGTCTTCGGCCAAGTCGCCGGTGGCGGTGTTGCGTTCGGGCTGCGCCTGCTCGATGCTAAGGCTGCGGGGGCGGAACTTGTTGATTTCCGCCGCGCCCCTTTCCAGCCATGGTTTGGTCTTCGCCGCGGATAGCCAAACCGGCATTTCACCGGCGTCGAACACCCATTGTACGGCAATGTAATAGGCGGCCGATACCAGCAAAGCGCCGCGCAACAGGCCGAACACGAACCCCAGCGAGGAATCGACGCTGTTCAGGGCGCTTTTGCGGACCTGATTGGAAATGGCCTTGGTGAGCAACGATAACGCCAGAAGCGCGCTTAGGAACAGGGTCACCGCCGTGGCGGCGCTGGCCATCCACGGAACGCCGATCTGAGCGGCGAACCACGGTTGGGCATGATCGAAACCGTACAAGGTCGCCATGGCGGCGCCGATCCAGGCGCCGATGGCCAGAACCTCGTGAACGAAGCCGCGAAAGAAAGCCATTCCCGCCGATACGATCAGGACCAAGGCGACGATGGCGTCGGCGAAGGTGAACGAACTCATGGTCAATCGACCTTTGGAAACAGGGCCAGCAAATCCTGCAAATGCCCGACCGAACGAAGCGACAACGATAACCCGGACGCCGACTCGCGCGCGGTCCTGGGGTTCGAGGGGAAAAGAGCCTGAGAGAAACCCAACTTGGCTGCCTCCTTCAATCGAAGATCGGTCTGGGCCACCGCCCGGACTTCGCCCGACAAGCCCACTTCGCCGAAAACCACCATGTCGGCGGGCATGGGCACATCGCTTGCCGACGACACCAGCGCCGCCGCAACCGCCAAATCGGCGGCCGGTTCGGTGATTCTCAATCCCCCCGCGACGTTCAAATAAACATCATTTCCCGACAAAGCAAGTCCGCATCGCGCATCCAGGACGGCCAGCACCATGGACAGCCGGTTTTGATCCCAACCGACCACGGCCCGTCTTGGGCTGGACATGGTGGTCGGGGCCACCAAGGCCTGGATTTCCACCAGCATGGGCCGGGTGCCCTCGATGCCGCCGAAAACGCAGGACCCCGATACGTTGCCGCGCCGTTCGGCCAGAAACAAAGCAGAGGGATTGGCGACTTCGGCCAGACCGGTTTCCGTCATCTCGAACACGCCGATTTCGTCGGTGGCGCCAAAGCGGTTCTTGACCGACCGCAAAATGCGGAATTGATGGCCGCGGTCGCCTTCGAAATAAAGCACGGTATCGACCATGTGTTCAAGGACGCGGGGACCGGCGATGGTCCCTTCCTTGGTGACGTGGCCGACCAGAAAAAGAACGAAGCCGCGCCGTTTGGCCAGCCGGATCAATTCGTGCGCGGCGGCGCGCACTTGGCTGACGGTTCCCGGCGCGGACTCGATGCCGTCGGCGTAGACGGTTTGAATGGAATCGATCACCACAACCTGCGGTCCGTCGGGCGAGTCAAGGGTGGATAGAATATCCTTGAGCGCCGTTGCCGAGGCCAACTCGACATTGGTTTTGGACAGGTTCAGCCGTTGCGCCCGCATTCGCACCTGATCCACCGCTTCTTCGCCGGAAATGTAGGCCACTTTCGCGGAGCCCGACAAGCGCGCCGCCGCTTGCAGCAGCAGGGTGGATTTGCCGATACCGGGATCGCCGCCGACCAGCAGGGCCGAGCCGGGAACCAGTCCTCCGCCGCAAACCCGGTCCAGTTCGTCGATGCCGGTGGTCAGTCGCGGCATCGGGGCTTGGCGACCTTCCAAGCCGACGAAGTCGATCTTGCGCGCGGACTTGATCGACAGGCCTTTGGTGACGTGGTCCGTCGGGGCTTCCTCGACGATGGAATTCCACGCGCCGCACGCCTCGCATTTGCCCACCCATCGCGGACTGATAGCACCGCATTCCTGACACACGAAGCGGGCTAGCCCCTTGGCCATCAGGCTCTGAGTTCCATGGTGATCGGTCCTTGCGCCCGGCCGTGAATAAACTGGTCGACGTAAGGATTGCCCGAATGGTCGATGTCCTTGGCCGACCCGACCCAGATCATCTTGCCCTTGTGCAGCATGGCGATGCGGTCGGCGATCTTGCGGGCGCTGGCCATGTCGTGGGTGATGGACAGGGTGGTGGTGCCCAACTTCTTGACGCACGCCACGATCAAATCGTTGATCACGTCGGCCATGATCGGGTCCAGGCCGGTGGTGGGTTCGTCGAAGAAAATGATCTCGGGACTAGTGGCGATGGCGCGGGCCAAGGCCACGCGCTTTTGCATGCCGCCCGACAATTCCGCCGGGTACAAATCGCCGGCCGATGCCGCCAAGCCGACCTGCGCCAGTTTTTCAATGGCGATGTCGCGGGCCTGACGGCGCGGCATGCGGCGGCCTTGGATCAGGCCGAAGGCCACGTTCTCCCACACATTCAGCGAGTCGAACAGGGCCGATCCCTGAAATAGCATGCCGAACCGTTGCAACAGCCGGTCGCGATCCTTTTCCCTCAAATTGGTGACTTCCTGGCCGTCGACCATGATCGATCCGCCATCGGGGCGCAAAAGCCCCAGAATGCATTTCAGCATAACCGATTTGCCGGTGCCCGATCCGCCGATCACCACCAGGGATTCGCCCTTCCTGACGTCCAGGGTCAAGCCGTCGAGCACCACCTTGGAACCGAAAGACTTTTTAACGGATTGAAGACGGATCATGGCGTCACTTTATTCCGAAGAAAAGGGTGGTGATGACGTAATTGAACACCAGGATCATAATGGCCGCGGAAACCACGGCGTTGGTGGTGGCTTGGCCGACGCCTTGCGCGCCGCCCTTCGAATTGTAGCCGTGGTAGCAGCCCATCAGGGCGATGATGAATCCGAACACGGCGGCCTTGGTCAGCCCCGAAACCACGTCGTTGGTTTCCAGGTATTCCCAGGTACGCGACAAATAATTGGCCGGGTTAAAGCCCAACCGGTAGATGCCGACGATATAGCCGCCGAACACGCCGATGATGTCGGCCACCAGAACCAGCAGCGGCAGCATCAACAGACCGGCCAGCAGACGCGGAGCGATCAGATATTTAAACGGGTTGGTGGACAGGGTGGTCAAGGCGTCGATCTGTTCGGTGACGCGCATGGTGCCGATTTCGGCGGCCATGGACGCGCCGATCCGTCCCGCCACCATCAGTCCGGCCAGCACCGGTCCCAGTTCGCGGGTGATGGTCAGCACCACCACGGTGGCGACGGCGCCTTCCGCCGAGAAGCGGGCGAAGCCGGTATAACTTTGCAGCGCCACCACCATGCCCGAGAAAATGGCGGTCAATCCCACCACCGGCAGCGAGAAGTAGCCGATTTCGATCATGGCTTGAGCGATCAGCCGGGGATAGAAGGGCGGCCTGACGATATGGGACACCGCAGCCACGGTGAATTTGGCCAGCTTGCCCACATGGATCAGAAACAGGATGACGACCCTGCCGATGGTCCCGAGAAGATCGATCACGGCGCGGTCCCCGCGTAGCGGCGCTGGGCGCGGCGCGACAATTGGGTCAGGATTTCATAGCCGATGGTTCCCGCCTCGGCGGCCAAGCAATCGACGTCGTGTCCCGGGCCGATCAGGTCGATCATGTCGCCTTGCCGTACCGCGCCGTCGTCGAGCGCGCTGATGTCGAAGGTGATCAAATCCATAGAAATACGTCCAACCGCTGGCACATTGACACCGTTGATCACCCCGAATCCGCGTCCGCCCAATGAACGGAAATAACCATCGGCGTACCCCGCGGCCACAGTGGCGATGCGTCCTTTCCCTTTTACCGAGTAAGTGGCACCATAACCAACGGTCATGGGGGTGTCAACGTCGCGGATTTGCAAGATTCTCGCTTGCAATCGAACGGTTGGAAGCATGGGATTGGGTTTGCCTGGACTGGGATTGATGCCGTAAAGGGCGGCGCCGGGGCGGACAAGATCGTAGTGATAGCCGCGCCCAAGGAAAATGCCGCTCGAAGCGGCCAGCGACAAGCGCGGCGGCGTCAAAGGCGAGAAGGCGTCGACGAACAACGCCTGTTGCCGGGAATTGACCGGACTGGCGGCATCGTCGGCGCATGCCAGATGGGACATGCCCAGGATCGGACGAATCCCGTCCAGAATGCCGGGACGGCGCAAATCCCGCGCCGACAGACCCAGCCGGTTCATGCCGGTATCCACGTGAAGCGCGGCATCCAAGGGGCGCCCGGTTGCGCGGGCGAATTTTCCCCACAGGTCGATTTGTTCGAGAGAGTTCAAAACCGGCAGCAGCGCGGCGGTCGGGAAATCGGCTTCGGTGCCTGGAAGGGGGCCGCTCAGGACGAAGATTTCCGCGGCGGGGACGGTTTTGCGAAGGTGCAGGCCCTCGCTTAAGGTGGCGACGAAAAAGGTTTCGCACCCGGCCTGGGCCAGCGCGGATGCCACATGGGCCGCGCCCAAACCGTAGGCGTCGGCCTTGACCACCGCGGCCGCGCGGGTCCGACCGGTCAATCGGTCGTTCAAGAAGCGCCAATTTCCGACCAGCGCCCCCAGATCGACGGTCAGGACAAGCAATTCAGAGGACATTTAGAACTCTGGCGTTTCGTAATGGCTGGTATCGGCCAGATTGCCGAACTTGGTGTATTCGCCCAGGAACGACAGCCGAACCGTTCCCACCGGACCGTGACGCTGCTTGGCGACGATAACCTCGGCGGTGTTGTGGACCTCCTCGCAGCGAAGCATCCATTTGGAATGGCGTTCGTTGAATTTTTCCTCGGTTTCCTCGGGACGTCGTCCGGGTTCGGCTCGCTCCAGATAATATTGTTCCCGGTACACGAACATGACCACGTCGGCATCCTGTTCGATCGAACCGGATTCGCGCAGATCGGATAATTGCGGGCGTTTGTCCTCGCGTTGTTCGACGGCGCGGGAAAGCTGCGAAAGCGCGATCACCGGCACGTCCAGTTCCTTGGCCAGAGCTTTAAGACCGCGAGTGATCTCCGACACTTCCTGCACGCGGTTTTCCGAGTTCGCCGACGACCCGCGCAGCAATTGCAGGTAATCGATGATGATCAACCCCAATCCTTCCTTGCGCTTCAGGCGGCGGGCGCGGGTGCGAATGGCGGAAATGGTCAGCGCCGGGGTGTCGTCGATGTAAAGTTTCAGACGGTTCAGGTCGATCGCGGCCATCGACAGACGTTCGAATTCCTCGTTGCTCAGTTCGCCCTGGCGGATTTTGTGGCTGGCGATTTCCGCGCGTTCGGCCAGGATGCGGGTGGCCAATTGTTCGGAACTCATTTCCAGCGAGAAAAAGGCGACCTTGGCGCCGTCCACCGCTTTGGCGTTTCCCAGGACGTCGGTTTCCTCGGCGTAGCACATGGCGGCATTGAAGGCTATGTTGGTGGCCAAGGCGGTTTTGCCCATGCTGGGCCGTCCCGCCAGGATGATCAGATCCGAGGGGTGCAAGCCGCCAAGTTTGCCGTCCAGGTCCATCAGCCCGGTCGGAACGCCCGACAATTTGCCCTCGCGTTTGTGGGCTGCGTCGGCCATGTCGATGGCCTTGATCAGAATCGATCCGAAATCCTCGAACCCGCCATCGGTCTGACCGATGGTCGCCAAATCGTAAAGCTTGGCTTCGGCTTGTCCGATCTGGATGTCGGCAGGCAAATCCACATTGGATTCATAGGCGGTATTGACCACGTCGCCGCCCAAGGCGATCAATTCCCGGCGCAGATGTAAATCGAAGATCAACCGTCCATAGTCGCCGGCGTTGATGATCGACACCACCGCGCCCGCCAATTGGGCCAGATATTCGGGGCCGCCTATTTCCGTCAGGACGTTGTCCTGCTCCAGATAGGTTTTCAGCGTCACCGGATTGGCGATCTGTCCCCGCTCGATCAGTTTGACGCAGGCGGAATAGATGCGTCCGTGAGCAGGTTCGGCGAAATGGTCGGCGCGAAGGAACTCCGAAACCTTGTCATAGGCACGATTGTTCAGCATCAAGGCGCCAAGTAGCGCCTGTTCCGCCTCGAAATTGTGGGGTGGGGTACGAAAGTTCGGGGTCACGGGATCGCCCGAGGGAAAGGATGCTACTGTGGACATTTGCGAACAGTAACAGATCGTGTCCCCAACGGGTGGGGATTCTTCCTGTGGATAACGGGGATATCGGGGGAAGTATCACTTCCCCCGACAAACATTACTGTTCGACGGCCGGTTCGGCTTCGGCGGGCGTTTCCGCTTCGACCTGGGCTTCGGCGGCGGCTTCGGCGGCAGCCTCGGCTTCGGCCTTGACGGCGGCGGTCTGGACGCGTTCAGCCTCTTCGGTCGAACGGGCTACCACCACGGAGACGGTGATGGAAACTTCCGGATGCAGCGACACGCGGACGGCGTAGACGCCCAGGGTCTTGATCGGAATGTCCAGATTGACCTGTTGACGGGCGATGGAGTACCCGGCGGCCTTGATGGAATCGGCGACGTCGCGGCCCGAAACCGATCCGTAAAGCTGGCCGGTTTCGCCCGCCTGACGGATCATGACGATCTTCAGTCCGTCCATCTTGGCGGCTGCGGCTTCGGCCTCGCTTTTGCGATGCAGATTGGTCGCTTCCAATTGCGCGCGCTGTCCTTCGAAGAAAGCCAAGCTTTCCTTGTTGGCCCGCAGCGCCTTTTTCTTGGGCAACAGGAAGTTGCGGGCATAGCCGGGCTTGACGTTGACCACGTCGCCCAGTTGACCCAGCTTCTCAATGCGCTCCAGAAGAATGACTTCCATTTTCTAACCCTCCGTCGTGTCGGCCCTGCGCCGATCAATCCACACCCTAGTGAAACGAACCAACCCCACCAAGGACAGCGGAGCCAGCGCCCAAATCGAAAACACCATCAGCGTTCCATAAAACGCCAACAAACCCAACATCGCATTCTGCCGTCCGACGGCCAACCGGCCGTGAACCGTGGCAACGCCAAGAGCCGCGAACGGCGCCAACCCGATCGCCGCCATATTGGCCGCGATATAGGCGACGGTTTCTTGCGTCGCCAACCCGGTCAGAACCATCCAGGTCAGCGCCGCAGCCAAAGGAAGCGCCGCCAACCACCGGGGCAGAACCAATCCCAAATAATCGGGATCGGGGCGCAACCCTTGCCCAAGCCGCGTCAGGATCGCCTGCGCGGCCATGGCGTTTACCATCGCCATCAACATCCACACGCCAGCGATCATCGCCGGCAATACCGCGGACAACATCCGGGTGATTTCACGTCGTTCCTTGGGATCGACTTGATCACCCAGCATATCCAGGGCTTGAGACAGAAACGCCTCGAGCCAACCTCTCACTCCGCCGTCATGGGGAGGCAGCGCCCCGACCCAGACCAGCAACAACACCATCGACGCCACCGTCAGCCACGCCAACACGTTTCCGGCGGGGCTCCATCGGACCTTTTCATCGGGTCCGACGGTGCGGGTAAGGGCGCGGTACGCGATCAGAATGGCGGGAATTCCCGCTATTCCCAGGAAACTGGCCCCGAAGGCCGCTCCCGCTACCGCGCCTGCCGCCACCGCTCCTACCGCGCATGCGGCCACCGTCGAGACCAAGCCCAGGCCCAAGGCCGCGATCATCAGCGGCAATGGAGCCATGAAGCCCAGCAAGGCGGCATGGGGAACGGACTGGACCAGCGACAAATACATCAACGCCGCTACAAGCCCCAAGGCCAGCGGCAAACCGATGCGTGCCGAACCCTTGGGGGCCACCCGACCGTTACCCGTTACTTCACCACATAGGGCATCAACGCCAGAAAGCGGGCGCGCTTGATGGCCTTGGCCAGTTCGCGCTGCTTCTTGGCCGAAACCGCGGTGATTCGCGAAGGAACGATCTTGCCGCGTTCGGAAACGTAGCGTTGCAGCAATTTGACGTCCTTGTAATCAATGACCGGTGCGCCTTCGCCCATGAACGGGCAACCCTTGCGGCGCCGGAAAAAGGGGCGGCGGCCGCCGGACGACGCCTGATTACGGGCCTCGGACTGATAATCTTCGCTCATTATTCAACTCCATCGCGACGGAAACGGTCGTCACGGCGCGGACGGTCGCCACGACCGCCATCACGCCCGCCATCGCGGTCGCCCTTGGATTGCAGAACGGCCGAGGGGCCTTCTTCCAACGCTTCGACGCGAATGGTCAGGTGACGCAAAATGTCTTCGTTGATGCCCATTTGCCGTTCCATTTCCTTGACGGCGGCGGAAGGCGAATCGATGTTGAGCAGGACATAATGAGCCTTGCGGTTTTTCTTGACCCGATAGGCCAAGCTCCTTAGGCCCCAGTTTTCCTTTTTGGCGACGGTACCGCCGCCTTGGGTGATGACACCCGACAATTCCTCGACCAAGGTGTCGACCTGCTGGGTCGAGATTTCCTGGCGCGCGAGGATCACGCACTCGTACAAAGCCATACTGTTTTCCCCTACGGATTATCTCTTCCTTTAGACTGGCCACCATGGCCGCCCAAGGCATAGCCGACGCGCCGGAACGCGAAGGCAAGGGACGGAAAGCGCGGGACTATACACCAAAGCATTCGGGATGCAAGGGAAAGGTTGGGGCGGTTGGAATGTCCGCTTGGTGTCTGGGGGCAGTCGTTCCTGCCTGCGATCCGGTACGACCGAATTGGGCCGACAGCGGACTGTCCGCCCAGTAGCACGAGAGCGTCGAAAGACGACATAGGATGCAACTAGGTCGGGGTTGAGGGCAATTCTCAGGACCCCGCGGACGGCACCAGATGAGCAGACGCTGGATGTGAGCTGGATTCCCAGCTTCGCGGGAATGACATGTATGTGTTTGATATTACATACGTAATTTTCTGTCAGGCTCTAAGAGTCTGCGTCTCGATCAGCGTCAATGACGCACCTTCCTTCTCGACATTACCGCGTCAATGACGCATCTTCTGCCCATGGACAAAGCCCTGTTAACCATCGTCGAACTGCCGACTTTTACCCGCCGGGCTGAAAAATTGCTTTCCGCAAGCGAAAAGGCCGCAAAAAGAAGGAACACTGCAATGAGCAAGAATGTTGCCGATGAACTGCTGGAGGCCATGGGGGAAATGCTGGCCCATGCGAAGGGTGAACCTGTCCCGGTTATCGTCCACCAAGTGCAGGTCAGCCCCGATATCGACGTGCGGGCCATCCGCGCCAAACTCGGTTTATCGCGGGAACAGTTCGCCAATCGTTTTAAGTTCCATGCCCGCACGGTGCAGGAATGGGAGCAAGGCAGGCGGCGTCCGGATCAATCGGCCAGGGCATATTTGACGGTTATCGAACGCAATCCGAAGGCTGTCGAGGACGCTCTGTCGGCGTCCTAGGAAGGCAGTGCTTGCCCAAGCCTCAATCCAACGCCCCCAGTCATTTTCGCCCTCGCTGACGGTGTGGACAAATTTTCCTCCGTGACAACAGCAGGGGTTTGAGAAATCCGGGTTAAGTCTGTCTTTGTCAGACAGACTCAAATTCGGGGTCTTCTTCGTATTCCGGACTATTGGATCCGATGAACAGCACCATCAAGGCGGCGATCAGGCAAATGATTCCGGCGGACATGAAGACATATTCGTAAGTCCCGGTTTCGGTTCTAAGATATCCCGCGCCCCAGGCGGCGGCGGCTCCGCCGATTTGATGGGCGACGGCGATCCAACCGAACATCAAGGCTGCGTTGTCCTTACCGAACGACAGTCCCGCCAAGCGCACAGTCGGCGGCACCGTGGCGATCCAATCCAGTCCGTAGAACACGGCGAACACCGATAGGCCGTAAATCTGATAATCGAATGAAAGCGGCAGGAACATCAGCGCCGCGCCTCTAAGCGCGTAGTACCAGAACAACAGATAGCGGCTGTCGACGCGGTCGGTCAGCCAGCCCGATCCGGTGGTGCCGAAGAAGTCGAACACGCCGATCAGCGCCAGCAGCGAGGCGGCGCGCACTTCCGGGATGCCGTGATCGATGCAGGCGGGGATCAGGTGCGTTCCGACCAATCCGCTGGTCGAGGCGCCGCAGACGAAAAAACTGCCCGACAGCAGCCAGAAGTCTCGTGACCCAAAAGCGTTGCGCAATGCGTTCACCGCGCGAATGGCCGGGTTGACGGACGAGACCGGTTTGGGTTCGACGGCGGAGGCGCCATAAGGGGGCAGACCGACATCCGCGGGCCGGTCGCGCAAGAAAAGGACGACGACGGGAATAAGCAGGAGGGCCGATCCGCTGACGGCGAGCGAAACAGAACGCCAGCCGAAGGTTTCGGCAAGATGGGCCAGCAGGGGCAGGAACACCAATTGTCCGGTGGCGCCGCTGGCCGTCAGTACGCCAAGAACCAGCCCCCGGCTTTTTACGAACCAGCGTTGGGCCACGGTCGCGCCCAGAACCATGGCGATCATGCCGGTTCCCGACCCCACCACGAATCCCCACAGCGCCACCAGGTGCCAGGGGGTCCGCATAAACACGGTAAGGCCGCTTCCCGCAGCCAGAAGCAGCAGTGAAAAGCCGACGGACCGGCGCAGTCCGAACCGCTCCATGATGGCGACGGCGAACGGACCCATAAATCCGTAAAGCAGGATGTTGACGGCGACCGCCGCGCTGATGGTCGCATTCGTCCAGCCGAACTCGGTTTGCAACGGCACGATCAAGACGCCCGGCGTCGCGCGAATGCCCGCTCCGATCAAAAGCACCAGAAACGTGACGGCGGCGACGACCCATCCGTAATGGAAAGACCGGGATCTCATGGTTTTATCCCTTCATCCTGAAACGCGGACATTTTCAGGGCGCAGAAGAATGCTGCCCCGGCCAGGGCGGCCATGACCAAATACGACAAGCTTTCGGAGCGGGAAAAGACCCATCCGGCGACGGGCGCCATCAAGCCCGGCGCTATGCCCGCCGCCATGGCCGAATAAAGCCCCTGGGCGCGGGCGGTCGAATAAGGCGGAATCGATCGTTGTAGGAAATACATGGCGCCCAAATGAGCGCAGCCGAAGGTGGCCGCGTGCAGAAGCTGTAACAGGAACAGCCAGGATAAATCGGCGGTCATCGACAGGCCGATCCAGCGAACCGCGCCCGCGCCCATGGCGACCAGCAACAAGGTCGCGGGCTTTACCCGCTGGGCGGCGCGGGCGGCAAAGATGAATAGAACGATTTCGGCCAACGTGCCTTCGCCCCACAATAAACCGATGGTCTGGGAACTTATCCCGGCATTTTGCCAGTGCAGGGTGGCGAAGCCGTAAAGAGCGGTATGTCCCGCCTGGTTAAGCGATGTCGCCGCCAAGAACCAGCGGAAAGCGGGCATTTTCAGCAATGCGGAAAAGTCTCCGGTTTCGCCGTGGCCGCGCTGGGGCCGAAGATCGGGCATCGACATGGCGGCGACCGCCGTTGCCCCCAACGCTCCGGCGATTAGCCAAACCAGGGCGGACGGATGGATCATGCCCATGATCGCCCCCGCTCCCAGCGAAGCGGCGATGAAGCTTAACGATCCCCACAGGCGGGCGTGGCTGTAATGGAACGCCCAACGCGAGGCGGCGTCGAGGGCGATGATATCGCCCATGGGCATCAGACAGGCCCACAGGCCGGAAGCGAAAAACCCGATGACCAGGATGCTGTCGAAAGAGCCCGCCAGGGAAAAAGCCGACCAGGACAGGGTCGCCAGCACGGCGATGACGACCAGGGGGCGTTTTCGCTCGCCCAGGTGGTCGGCCGCCCAACCCGTCAATGGCGAAAACAGGGCGCGGCCGAAATACGGCGCCGCCAGCGCGATGCCGATTTCGGCGGAATCCAGCCCCCGGTCTTTCAGCCATACCGGCCAAAAAGGGATATGGATACCCACCGCCGCGAACAACATCGCATAGTAGAAAGAAACTCGGAAAGCGACGCCGATACGGGACATTAGAACAATTTCGACAAAGACAGACCCTGCTCGGCCAGGATGTGTCCGCATTGGTCCGAACCCAGGAAGGCGAATTCGTTTTCGCGCTGGTCGGTCAGGGAATCGGCGGCGATCAAGGCGTCGTCAATCAGCCCCGGATGGACCATCACCAGCGTGCGGGGCTGCGGATTGTCGATGAAGGTGGCGAACAGTTTGGCGAATGCGATCCGGTCCGTCAGGTCGTAAACCCCGCGAAACGACAGGTTATGCGGGACGCGATGACGGTTCATCATGTGATGCCAGCGCCATCCCAGCATCGCGATGATGCTGGCGCGAACGCTGTCGACGCCCCGGCGCATCAGGGTGGCCGGGTTTTCCCAGCAGGATCGAATCCAGCCGCTGCGGCCCAGCCGGTTCTGCCATATGCTTAGGACCACGTCGCGGACGACCGGCAGGTGGTGGACATGATGATGACCGTCCAGAAAATCCGGTTGTCGGCCCATGGCGGCTTCGAAGGCGTCGATCTGCCGATGGATTTCGGCGGCGATTTCCCGGGCATCGACTTTTCCCGCCCACGTCCGCATGACCAAGGCGTCGGGATTGGGCAATTTGCCGTCGGGCGCCAAATTAGGCATGGCTCCCAAGGGGCTTTGCTGAGTCAGGGTGATGTGCAGGCCGAAATGGGCCAACCCTTCCAGCGGTTTCAGCAACACAGCTTGTTGCGGCCAGTGCGGCGAGCCGGTCATGCATCCGGTGGCATGCAGGCGCCGCTTCAGGATAAGATCGCGGATAGCCTGGCTTACTCCGGGGGCAAGGCCGTAATCGTCGGCGCAGATGGTAATGGTCGGTTCCGTGGTCATGGTGGCCAAAGCATAATGGGCGAAGACGGATTATGGAAGCCGCTGGTTGACGCGAAGCCCAAGCATGGTTTAGGACCAAACGTATGTCAGTCATACCCATCGACTATTGCGACCCGTTAGAAGCCTTTGCCCCGTGGGCGGACGATTCCTGGGCACAACTGCTGGACAGCCCCGTCCCGGACCCGGCGCGCGGGCGCTACGCCTATATCGCCGTCCAGCCTTACGCCACCGTGGTATCGGTGGACAGGCGCTGTCTGGTCGACGGAACCGTCGTGGCAACCGATCCGTTTGCTGCGTTGGACGCTTTGCTGAAACAAGCCCCCTCCGCCCCGGTTGATTGCCCCGTTCCTTTTACCGGCGGGGCGGTGGGCGTACTCGGCTACGAGATGGGGCGGCATATCGAAAGGGTTCCCGCCCGCCACGCCTTGCCCGCCGGTCAGCCGGAAATGGCGGTTGGATTTTACGACGCGTTCCTGGCGTTCGATCGGGTCGAGCGCAAGGCCTGGGCGATCGGCGTCGGCGAGCGGGGCGAGGCCAAGGCGGACATCCTGCGGCATACCTTTGCCGCAAGGAATGCGCTACCGCCGCTGCCGCCCGGTTCGCTGGCCTTGGCTCCGGAACTGTCTCGCGACGATTATCTGGACCGGGTGGAGCGGGTGATCGAATACATTCGGGCGGGGGACATTTTCCAGGCGAATTTCACCGTGCGCTTTCTGGCGGATCGCCCCCAAGGGTTCGACATGTTTGCCGCGTATCGCCGCTTGCGGGCGGTCAATCCGGCCCCGTTCGCCGCCTTCTTGCGCGTGCCCGGACTGGTCGTGGCATCGGCTTCGCCCGAACGGTTCTTAAGTTTGGATCGGGACGGCCTGATCGAGGCCCGTCCCATCAAGGGGACCAAGCCTCGTTTCGCCGACCCGGATCGAGATCGCGACAGCGCCAGCAGTCTGAAGGCAAGCGTCAAGGATTTGGCCGAGAACCTGATGATCGTCGATCTGCTGCGCAACGACATCGGGCGGGTGGCGGCCATCGGCTCGGTAAAGGTTCCGGTGCTGTCCGGTCTGGAAAGCTTCGCCAGCGTCCATCATCTGGTGTCGGTGATCACCGGACGTCTGCGTCCCGGCCTTGGCCCCGTCGATCTGTTGCGGGCTAGCTTCCCCGGCGGATCGATTACGGGCGCGCCCAAGGTTCGGGCCATGGAAATCATCGACGAACTGGAACCGGCGCCGCGCGGCGCCTATTGCGGGTCGGTGCTGTGGATCGGCTTCGACGGCGCCATGGACAGCAACATCGTCATTCGCACCGTCGTTGACTGCGGCGGCAAGATCATAACTCAGGCAGGCGGGGGCATTGTCGCCGATTCCAGCCCGGCGGCGGAATGGGACGAAATGATGACCAAGGCCGCTCCGGCTTTGACGGCTTTGGCGGGGGGGGCCTAATGACCGTCTGGCTGAACGGCCGTCTGGTGGAAAAAGCATCGATCGATTGCTTCGACCGGGGATTTACCCTGGGCGACGGATTGTTCGAAACCCTGCGCGTCGAAGGCGGCGCCGCCCGCCACTGGGATCGTCATTGGTCTCGGTTCAGCCACGGGGCGAAGGTGCTGGGCATTTCCGTGGGTTGCGGCCCGGCTGTCTTCCAAAGGGCGATTGCCGACCTTGCCCAAGCCAACGGCCTTGCCGACGGCGTGGCGCGTCTGACCGTGTCGCGCGGCGTCGGAGCGCGGGGATTGCTGCCGCCCGCCGATCCCACTTTGACCATGGTCTTGACCATGGCGCCCCTGTCGCCGCCGCTTGGCCCGGCGCGACTGACCGTGTGCGAGTCAACCCGCCGGAATCAATTCTCGCCGTTGTCCGGGATCAAGTCGTTGAACTATCTGGACGGCATCTTGGCCAGACAGGAAGCGGCGGCCAAGGGATTCGACGATGCCTTGCTGCTCAACACCGTCGGACTGGCGGTCGAAACCACGGTGTCTTCCCTGTTCGCGGCGGTGAAAGGGGAATTGGTTACTCCACCCGTCGGCGACGGCGCGTTGCCGGGCGTGGCGCGCGGACTGGTTCTCGATCGCCTGGGCGCGCGGCAGCGATCCTTGACCGTTGACGATCTGTATCAGGCGGACGAGATCGTCGTAACCAATGTACTGGGGTGCCGCCAAGTGGTCGAAATCGACGGAAAAATCATTCCCGTTGGCAAAAAGATCGTGGAAATACAGTCTGCTATAGAGCGTCCTTGACACTGGAGCGATGCGGGTTAAAATTCCATCTTACCGATAGAATGGGTGGAATATGCTGTCCAGTAAGGCGAAATACGGATTGAAGGCGATGGTTCACCTTGCCAGACGCGAGGGTGAAAGAACCATCTTGATCGCCGACATCGCCACGACCGAAAGAATTCCCCGCAAGTTTCTGGACGCCATTTTGCTGGAATTGAAGCTGCAAGGATTTTTGATCAGCAAAAAAGGCAAAGGCGGCGGCTACGCCTTGGGGCGTCCGGCCAAGTCCATTGCCGTCGGCGATATCGTCCGGATTTTGGACGGCCCGCTGGCGCCGGTGCCGTGCGTGTCGCGAACGGCATATCGCCGCTGCGACGATTGCGCCGACGAGGAAGCCTGTTCGGTGCGCGCGGTCATGCAGGACGTCCGCGATGCGGTGGCCAAGATTCTGGACAACACCAACCTTGCCGAATTGGCCCTCCGCCGGGCCGAGCCGCCCGGCTTGCTGTACGATATTTAGGCTGCCTGCGACTTCCGGACCGAGGTCCGATGCTGGTGGTATTTCCAGGACAGTTCTTCCCATTCGATTTCCAGGATGCCGCCCGCCGCCTCGTGCTGCTTTTCCCAATTGGTCAGCAGATCCAGGCAGGCATGGTCGATATAGTCCAAGTCTTCGAAATGAATATGCAATTCCGAACCGGCGGGGATTTGTTCCAATTGCGCCGCCAGCATGGGCAGGCGAACCAGGGTGGCCGCTCCCTTAAGATGCAGGCTGATGACGTTGGTGGCGGTATCCTCTTCCTTGCGGATTTCCAGATGGGAAAAAATGTAAAGCAGCTTCAGAATCGACATCACCAAACCGACCACCACGCCCTTGAGCAAATCGGTGGAGACGATGACCACGATGGTGGTGAAATAGATGATGGCTTCGGTTTTGCCGAACTGGATCAGTTTCGGGACGATCTTGGGATAGGCAAGCTTGTAGCCGGTATAAACCAGCAATCCGGCTAGGCTGGCAACGGGGATGTAGCGCAGCGCGGACGGGACGACCGCCACGAATACCAGAAGCCAGACTCCGTGCAGGATGGCGGACAGGCGCGTTTTCGCGCCCGCGTCCACATTGGCGCCGGATCGGACGATGACCCCGGTCATGGGAATGACGCCGACAAGACCGCACAGGACGTTGCCGATCCCTTGAGCGAACAATTCCCTGTCGTATTTGGTGCGGGGGCCTTGGTGCATCTGGTCGACGGCGCTGGCGCACAGCAGTGTTTCGGCGCTGGCGATGAACGCCACGGAAGCGGCCGAAACCAGAATGTCGGTGTTCCAGAAACGCCCCAGGTCCGACCATGTCGGCAATTGGATGACGCCCCAGAAATTGTCGATGTCCGATGGGTCCTTCAGCAAATCCGGGATGAATTTGATGGGAAGATGCAGGGCGGAAGCCAAGGCCATCGACGTTAGAACCGCCACCAACGGCGCCGGAAGGACTTTCAGTGCCTTGGGCGCGAAATTCGACCACAGCGCGATCACCGCGATGGTCGTGGCCCCGATGCCGAACGCTTGAACGGGCGAACCGCCAGCGGCGAAGGCCGCGGCGATGGCGCCGGGAATGCCCAACAGGTTGTCGATGCCTTTGCCGATCGGCTTGCCGTCAAGCATCACATGGAATTGCGAGGATAGGATAAGGATGCCGATACCCGCCAGCATGCCGTGAATCACGGCGGGCGACACCGCCCGGAACCATTGACCCAGCTTCAACGCCCCGGCCGCCATTTGCATCGCTCCGGCGACCAGCACGATGACCCCCATCATCGGCAGGCCGAATTGCTGGACGATCTGCCAGATCAGCACCGTCAAGCCCGCGGCGGGGCCGCTGACCTGCAAGGGCGAGCCGGCAATGGCGCCGACGATGATGCCGCCGATAATACCGGTTACAAGGCCGGCCGTGGGGGGCACGCCCGAAGCGATGGAAATCCCCATGCACAAGGGCAAGGCGACCAGAAACACGACGAATGACGCCATCAGCTCACGGCTGAGATCGGTACGATTCCCTATCATTGTAACATCCATGATTTGTTATTTTTAGGCGGGCACCATGACACACCCTTGTGCGGCTGTCATGCGATGGATCAAGCGATGGGTTCAAACGAATTGGTCACGGGGTTCAGTATGAACAACTGACCGTCCTTGACGTTGAACCACAATCCATGAATCTGAAGATGACCGGCTTGCACGGATTCTTTGATCCACGGAAAGCTCATCAGATTGGTCATCGACGTGGCGATGACTTCCTGTTCGCACAGGCGTTGCGTCTCCTCGGTCGTGGCCTTGGACGACAGTGCCCTTAGCAGCGCTCGGTCATGGGCGACTTGCGCGACCGAGATCCAATCGGAGAAGAAATCGGATTCCTGTCCTTCCTTGTTGCCGAACAAGGCTTGGACGCCGCCGCAGCCGGCGTGCCCCATGACGATGACATGCTCGACCTTCAGGCTGCGAACGGCGAATTCAATGGCCGCGCTGGTGCCGTGCAAATTGCAGTCGGGCTTGTACGGCGGGACGATATTGGCGACGTTTCTAATGACGAACATTTCGCCGGGCTGCGCCCAGAAAATGACGGCGGGATCGACGCGCGAATCCGAACACCCGATCAGCAGAGTCTTCGGCGCCTGGCCTTCCTTAGCCAAGGTTTCATACAGCTCATGGTTCGATTCGTAATAGGTCGAACGGAACTTGCGGTAATTCTCGATCAGCTTGTCCATACGCGTTACCCCGGATTTTATGGTTATCGCTTATCCCCGGAATGGGGATCGCAGGGAAAACTCCAACCCGGCGTAAGGTACAGATTTCATCCCGGCGCGTGTACATAACTTTCGGCCTGTTCCAAATAATTGGTAAACGCAACGGTTTTTTGCTAGGAAGCGGTAATGCGAATCATCATCGCCGACGATCACCCTTTGTACCTGGACGCGGCAAGGCAACAGCTTTGCCGGGCCTTCGTAGGCGCGACGGTTCTTTCGGCGACGCGCTTGTCCGAGGTGTTCGATTTGTTGGGGCAGGGGCCTGTCGATGTTCTTCTGATCGATTATTCCATGCCTGGAAGCAATGGATTGGACGGCTTGAAAACCGTGATCGCCGCAGCCAAAGGCGCGCCGGTTCTGGTCATTTCCGGCGTGGCCATCGGCAAGGATGTCGAGGATTGCATCGCCGCCGGGGCCAAGGGCTTTCTGCCGAAGACACTGGACGGAAAACTGGTGACCTCGGCCATTTCCCTGGCGGTCGCCGCGGATTTGGCTCCGTGATTTCCCGGAAATTGTCATTGCGGACTAGGCTTATTTTGGCGCCCTCGCTGATTGTCGTCGCGATCATCGCCTTGGCTTTGGCGTTGCTGATGGCACAGGCCCGCCAGCGGATCGCCGCCGAACGGACATCCTCGGTGCAACTGGCGCAGCACTTGGTCGGCGAGGCCATCAAATCCCGAACCGGCATGCGTTCGGGGCTTGCCGTGTCGCTTAGCGGCGATTTGAAGGATTTGCCGCAATTGCGGCATGTCCGACTGTTCGTTCTGCCGGTGGATGCCGACGCGGCCCGGGATTTTCGCGGGCAGGTCGCCAAGGCACACGATCAGGTCCTGTGGAGAATACTGCATCCCGACGCGTGGGAGGGGGAAATCCCCATCGACGAAAGCAATCCGGGACAGGGAACCATCGTCATCATTTCCGATCCCGCCGACGAATTGGATGAAATCGGGGGCGAATTCGCGTTCGTCAGCCTGTTGCTGGTGGGGTTGACGGTAATCTTCGTCGGGCTGGTGGGGTGGAGCGTTTCGCGCGCCATGCTGCCGCTGAAGCAATTGCAGACGGGGTTGGGACAATTGGAGCATGGGGATTTCAGCGCGACCGTGCCGCCGTTCGCCATTCCCGAATTGGCCCCGATCGGCGAGACCTTCAATCACTTGGCCAAAGCCATGCGGCAAGCGCGGCAAGACAACGACCTGCTGATCGGCAAGCTGATCTCGTTGCAGGAAACCGAGCGCCGCGAACTGGCCCATGAACTCCACGACGAATTGGGCCCCTGCCTGTTCGGGATCAAATCCGAGGCGGCCTGCATTGGCCGGGTCGCCGCCACCTTGACCGAGGACGAAGCAAAATCCCGCTCATCCATCATCGTCAAGCTGGTGGACGATTTGCAAAAAATGAACAGGCGCATTCTAGCCCGTTTGCGGCCGATCGCCCTGGCCGAGTTGGGGCTTTCCGCCGCTCTGGAACGTCTGGTCGAGGATTGGCGCGACCGTTCGCCCGACATTCAATGGTCGTTTCATTGCGGACGTTTTACGCACGATCCTCCTCCCGATCACGCCCTGGCTCTGTATCGGGTGGTGCAGGAGTGCTTGACCAATGCCGCCCGGCATTCCGGGGCGGGCCAAGTGTCGGTGGAACTGGAATGCGGCGAACGGACTCGCTTGGTGATCGTTGACGACGGTTGCGGAATTGGGTCCGATATCAAACGCGGCTTCGGCTTGTTGGGGATGCGCGAACGGGTCCATGCGATCGGGGGCGATATGGAGATATCCAACAATCCCGACGGCGGCGCCAGAATCGAGATATGGATTTGAAATCATGACGACAGCATGCAAGGTTCTTCTGGTCGACGATCATGCCGTGGTGCGGGCGGGATGCCGACAGTTACTGCAAAGCTGGGCCGGGTTCGAGGTGACCGAGGCTCGCGACGGCCCCGAGGCCTTGCGCCTGTCCGCCGAAATTTCGCCTCATCTGGTGGTGCTGGATTTGAATCTGCCCGGCATGAACGGGTTCGAGGTGCTGCAAGTCTTGAAACGCGACCATCCCGAAGTCAGGATTCTGATCTTCTCGATGCATGAGGACCCGGCCTATGCCGCCAAGGCCTTGGAATACGGCGCCCACGGCTTCGTCAGCAAGAACGACGATCCCGACACCATCGTCGAAGCCGCCCGCAAAGTCGCCAATGGCGAAACCTATCTTAGCCAGCCGATCGCCCAGAAACTGGCGCTGATGACGCTAAAGGGCGGCGAGGACCCGGCGGCAAGCCTGACCAAGCGGGAAAAGGACGTGCTGACCTTGTTCGGCCAGGGCAAGTCGTTAAGCGAAATCGCCGCTGCGTTGGCGATCAGCTATAAGACCGCCGCAAACACCTGTACCCAAATCAAGGCCAAACTCCGTCTGACCACCACGGCCGAGATGATGCGATTTGCCGTGGAGAGAAAACTCAGTTAAGCGGTTGCCGATTTTTCCCGGTTTTGAATAGAAAAATTCCCGGCACCCCTGTGAAGACTCTCCAATATAATAAAATAAATCCATAATATTTTGTAATGTTCTGGTTAATGCATTGACCTTTACTTGAGCAGGGCTAGATTTATAAAGTCTGGTTTTCTTAAGAGCGGGGATGCGATGCGTAAGGTGTGGTTCAAGCCGGGGGCGGCGTTGGGAGCCGGGTTGTCGATGATGGCGGCCGGCGGGGCCGTGGCCGGAGATTTAACCACCCCCAATGTCGAGGCGATTGGGATTACGCCGACCCTTGGCACCGGCATCGACAAGAACAAGGTTCCCACCAATGTGCAAAACTTCAACGTCGACGATATCGCTCCCGGTCAGCCCGAGACCATCGAAGACGTCTTGAATCGGCGGATGGGGTCGGTTTCCACGTCCGATTACAACGGCAACCCGTTGCAGGCGGGGCTGGAGTTTCGGGGGTTCAACGCCTCTCCGGTGATCGGCGACCCCCAAGGATTGGCCGTCTATCAAAACGGGATGCGGGTCAACGAGGCGTTCGGCGACATCGTCAACTGGGATATGATTCCGGTTTTCGCCATTCATCAGATGGAAGTGCTGCCCGGCTCCAATCCCGTGTTCGGCCTTAACGCCTTGGGCGGGGCCATATCCATGGGTATGAAGACCGGCTTCAACACCAAGGGGACCGTGATCGATTTGTCGGGCGGCACCTACGGCCGCGAAAAGGCGATGGCGGAAACGGCCATGAACTCGGGCGGTTTCGGGTTCTACACCGGGGTGTCCGCTCTTAACGATTATGGATGGCGTCACAAGGCCCCTTCGCAAGTGGCTCAGAACTATACCGATTTGGCGTGGCGCGGCGATACCACCGAACTGGGGGCTGGGATCACTCTGGCGGGGTCCTATCTTTCCAATTATGCCGGACTGCCGGACGAATTGCGGAATGTTTCCCGGACGGCGTATTTCACCGGGCCGGACAATCAACGCAATTCCGTCGCCGCCATTGATCTGCGCGGATCGCACGATCTGGACGACGGGTGGTCCGTCCAAGGGTCGATGTATTACCGCCATTTGCGCACGGCGGTCACCAACGGCAATACCACCAACAACACGGCCTGTTCCTCGGACTCGACGGTTCTGTGCGCATCGGACGGAACGACGCAGTTGTACGACCGCAACGGCGGGACCATTTCGGCCGACTACACATATGTGATCAACCAAATCCTGATCTTGACCGACGGCTACGGGGCGACGGCGCAAGCGGCCTATGACGGCAAACTGTTCGATCACGACAACACCGCCATCTTCGGTTCAAGCGTCGATGCGGGCGATACGCGCTATGTTTCGGCTCAAGCGGCGGGGGCGCTGGACTCGCAGCGTCTGGTGGTCGCCGACGGGCAGGTTATCGGCGGAGACGGCAATTACGTCTCGTTCCTGGCCCACAATCTGTATACCGGCTTTTACGGAACCGATATTTTCACCGTGCTGCCCGGCGTGACCGCGACCGTATCGGGGCGATACAATACCGCAGTGGTCAACATGCACGACCAAAACGGCACGTCCTTGAACGCCACCCATCACTACGAGCGTTTCAACCCGGCGGCGGGCGTGGCATGGAACGTCAAGCCGACGCTGACCCTGTTCGGAAATTACAGCGAGGCCAATCGCATTCCCACCGCGGCCGAACTGTCTTGCGCCGATCCGAACGCTCCCTGTTACGTTCCCAACGGCTTCCAATCCGATCCCAATCTGGCGCAGGTGGTGTCGCGCTCGTGGGAAAGCGGGGTCAGAGGAAAACTGGATAATTGGGGGTCGTGGTCGGCCACCGGCTTTTTCACGACCAATTCCAACGACATCTACTTCGTTTCCGATCCGACCGTGATCGGTTCGGGTTATTTCAAGAATATCGGCTCTACCCAGCGCGCGGGCTTCGAGGGCAATGTGGACGGAAAAATCGGCAATTGGGGGTGGTTCGCCAGCTATACCCTGATGCGCGCGACCTTCGAAAGTCCGATGACCGTGGGCTCGGTTTCCCCGGGTGGCAACGGCAGCACCATTACGGTCAAGCCCGGCAATGTCATGCCCGGCATGCCGTTGCACAGTCTTAAGCTGGGCGCAAACTATCGGATCATCCAGGATGTCACCGTCGGCGGCGACGCCGTCGTCAAAAGCGGCGTCTATTTGCGGGGGGATGAAAACAATACCCAGCCACGGACCAACCCCTATACCGTGATCAACATGGATGCCACATGGCAGCCGAAGGAATGGTTGTCGGTTTATATCCGCGGCAACAACATCTTCAGTCAGAAATACGAAACGGCGGGCCAGTACGGCGACGGGACCGGCGGTGGCATCTTCCCCGGTTACAGCACGCAGGATCGGTTCCTGACTTCGGGAATGCTCGCCAATTTCTGGCTTGGCGCAAGGATGACGTTTTAATGAATACGATGGCAGCCACCGTTGATATGTCGGGAATGGAAGTTCCCTCCGCCGCTTCGACGGAAGGGCGGCGGAGTCTCGCCTCGACAATTTCGGTGGCGCTTCATGCATTGATGATCGTCGCGGCGATAAGCGGAGTCGGGTCCAAATTCGTTCCGCCCCAGGTTCCGCCGGATATGGTGGTCGAGGTTGTTTTGGAACCGCCGCCGCCGCCCAAAGTCGCGCCGCCGCCCGAGCCACCCAAGGTTCAACCGCAAACCCAAACGCCGCCGTCGCCGGTTGTTTCCAAACCGGTCGCTCGGGTCAGTGCGAAACCCGTTCCGGTGGCGACCACGCCCAGTCCGGACGCCGTCGCCGAACCGGTTTCGGCCGCGCCGCCCGTCGCCGAGGCGAAACCCGTTCCGCAATCGGTCCAACAGCCCCCCCAACCGGCAGAGGTCAATCCCTCATACGATCCCGAAGTCGCCAAAGTTTACCTGTCCGGGATCAAGGAGCTGGTGCAGGACAAGGTCGTGTATCCCGTCTTGTCGTTGCGGCGGGGAGAGCAGGGAACCGTGCGCGTCCATACCTTTTTGTCCAGGGACGGCGCGGTGGTCGACGTGGCGGCGGCCGAGGACGAGGGGGTCAGCGCGCGATTGCGCGATGCCGCGATCAAGGCGGTGAAGGATGCCGCTCCCTATCCGCATATGCCCGATACCGTTCCGGGCAATCCTGTCAAGGTCACCATTCCCGTGGTTTTTGAAATCAAATAGGCTTATTTTCTGACTTTAACCGGCAGACACAATAACGTCGGACAGGGTAGGAAACGGGCTAGATATGAACAATGCAATCCGCCAAGGATTTTCCCAAGCCGATTCGGCGGCCGCGGCCGTGGCCGAGTTGGCGGCACAATTGGATCAGCCGGATATCGGCTTGATCATGTTTTTCTGCTCTTCTCACTATGACCGCCGGGAGTTGGCCGATGCGTTGGGAAAGGCCTTTTCCGAGAAGGTGGTGATGGTCGGGTGCACCACGGCCGGCGAGATCACCCCGATGGGCTATAAAAGCGGGGCGATAACCGGCGTGTCGATGGGACGGTCGATCGTGCAGGCCGATACCGTCCTGATCCGGAACATCAACTCGTTCGGTCTAAGCAACATGCTGGACGCGGTCAGATCGCTGAATCGCCGTATGGAACTGCTGGCCGGCCCCAATTATTCGGCGGAAACATTCGCGACCCTGTTCATCGACGGCATGTCCGGGGCCGAGGACGGAATCCTGTCGGCGCTGCAAACCATCATTCCCGACATTCCCCTGTTCGGCGGTTCGGCCGGGGACGATCTGGCGTTTCGGGAATCCTTCGTTTTCGCCGAGGGCCAATTTCATTCCAATGCCGCCGTGTTCGCCATGGTCAATACGGCGCTGCCGTTCAAGGTGTTCAAAACCCAGCATTACGTGGCCAGCGACCGTAAAATGGTGATTACCGGCGCCGATCCGGTCAAACGGATCGTCACCGAAATCAACGCTGAACCGGCGGCCCAGGAATTCGCCCGCATCGTCGGTCTGGACGTGACCGAGCTTACTCCGATGATGTTCGCCACCCATCCGGTGGTGGTTCGGGTCGGCGGACAGGATTACGTCCGCTCGATTCAAAAGGTCAATTCCGATGGCAGCCTGTCCTTCTTCTGCGCCATCGACGAGGGACTGGTGTTGTCGGCGGCGATCAACGTTGATGCCTACGATACCTTGAATTCGCTGTTCACCGACATCGAACGGCAAATCGGGCCGACCCAATTGGTGTTGGGATGCGAGTGCGTGCTGCGGCTGTTGGAACGCGAGCAGATACAGGACAAGGCGCCGATGGGTAAATTGCTGGCGTCCAGGAACGTGGTCGGATTCAACACCTACGGCGAGCAATATCAGGGGATTCACGTCAACCAGACCTTTACCGGTGTCGCCTTCGGATCGTCGAAGGCCTAATCATGGAAGACGAGGCGGCCTTAAGAAATCAGATCGCAAAACTGCAAAAGATCAACCAAGTCTTGATGGATCGGGTCGAGCGCTCGACCGACTGGCAAGGCAGCGCCTTTTCGCTGTTCCAGGCGGCCACCGTGCTGGAAGGCCAAGTGGCGCAGCGAACGGCGGCGTTGCGGTCGGCGATCGAGGAACTGCGCCACGCCAAGGAAGTGGCCGAACAGGCCAATCTTTCGAAAACGCGTTTTCTGGCGGCGGCCAGCCACGATTTGCTGCAACCCCTGAATGCGGCCAAGTTGTTCTCGGCGGCGTTGTCCGAGCGGGATATCGGCGACACCAACGAAGTTCTGGTAACCGGCATAACCGAGGCCCTGGATTCCATCGACGGGTTGCTTCGGGCCTTGTTCGAAATCTCCAAATTGGACGCGGGCGTGATGGTCACGGAAGTCGGCGACGTTCCCCTGGGGCCGCTGCTGGCCCGCATCCACCGCGAATACGCGCCCCAGGTGATCAAGGCCGGGCTGGAATTTCATGTGGTGTCCTGCTCCGCCGTGGTCAAAAGCGACGCCACCTTGCTAACCCGGATCTTGTGGAACTTCGTTTCCAACGCCATTCGCTATACCGAGAAAGGCCGAATCTTGTTGGGCTGTCGCCGACGTGGCGCCATGGTCGCCATCGAAGTTTGGGATAGCGGATTGGGCATTCCCGAAGACGAGTTGGACGACGTGTTCCAGGAATTCAAGCAGGTGGGGCCGCCCGGCAAAGGCCGGGACAAGGGCTTGGGTCTGGGGCTGGCGATTGTCGAGCGTATCGCCAAGCTGTTGGGGCATCCCTTGCGCGTTCGGTCATGGATGGGAAAAGGATCGGTGTTCAGCGTCGAAGTGCCGTTGGTGGCTCGCAGCATCTACATCGAAGAACTGCCTCCGGTTATGGCCGATCCGATCCGCAAGAGCGATTTGTTCGGGGTGCGCGTGGTCGCCATGGACGACGACCGGCATGGTTTGGCGGCGTTGAACGAGTTGTTGTGCGCCTGGGGGTGTCAGGTCACTAGGCTGAAATCCAAGGCCGAGTTCGAGCGATGGCTGGCTTATGTGGCCGAAGCGCCGGATATCTTCATCGCCGATTACCATTTGGGCGAGGGCGTCGATGGGATCGGCGTCATCGAGCGGACGCGCAGCCGTCTCGCCCGCCCGATACCCGCGTTCATCATCAGCAGCGACCGATCCGCCGACCTGAAAGCGCATGTCCGCAACAATGGTCTGCGGATGTTGGAAAAACCCATTCAACCGTCCAAACTGCGGGCCTTGCTGGCGCATATGCTGAAAAGCCCGGTTCCGTACCGGCAATAACAGGGCGGCCTACCCGATGTCGAACGATTGCGGATTTTGTCCGTCGCAATGGATGTCCCACATGCGCAGATAGGCGGATTGGATGTTGTGGGCAAGACGTTCGATATCGAACAGCGGCGCGGTATCCCGGTTGCGTTGGATTTTGCCGCGCAGTCTGGACAATTCCTTCGGGTCGGCGGCCAGGGCCAGGGCCTTGGCTTCGTACTCGGCCAAGGAGTTGCAGATCAATTCCGGCGCGTCGATGGCGGTAAGCAGACTGGCTGCAACCCGTCCGGCGAAGGTCTCGCCGATGCAGGTCAGCACCGGAAGCCCCGCCCACAGGGCGTCGCTGGCGGTCGAATGGGCGTTGTAGGGCAGGGAGTCCAGGAACAGGTCCGCGGCTTGATGTCTGGCCAAATGATCGGACATAAGGGGCGTTCTGGGAGCGAAGATCAGCCGTTCCGCGCCGACGCCGCGCGCCGATGCTTCGCGCCGCAAGTTGTCCATGGTTGGTTCGTTGGCCGATTGCAGCCACAGCACGCTGTCCGGACATTGGGTCAACAGCCGCATCCAGACGTCGAAAACGGCGGAGGTGATCTTGAACGGGTTGTTGAAGCTGCAAAAGACCATGCCCCGCGCGGGCAAACCGCACTCGGCCCGCGACGGCAATCGCGGGTCGATGCGCATCCGGGTGTCCCTGGGCATGAAACCGCCGG